>OFMN01000002.1_pt1 | contig 300111 bp, 256 predicted proteins | sample 1541791 | NCBI WGS metagenome assembly OFMN01 (sample SAMN04209248, study PRJEB22552) | human gut metagenome | biome: gut; material: feces | host: Homo sapiens | place: USA: Oklahoma
ATAGCCTGTCACCACTGTAGTCAGCAGTTTGGACTATGCTAATATCATACCAAAGGGGGAAAAACCATGGAAACAGAACTAAAAGATACATTCGTGCAGGCTTATAATGATACATACGATTATATAAACCGCTATCTCACCTCAAAGCTTCCCACCAGAGAGCTTATAGAGGACGCACTCCAAAGCGTGTATCTTGATTTTTACCGCTCCCTTATCACCACTGAGGGGAAAATAAAAAACGTCAGACATTACGTCCTGCGTATAGCCAAGCATTATGTTGCAGACCATTACAGACAACAGCCCAAAGCCACATTTGAGGATATCACCGACCTGAATATCCCCGACGAAAAAGCCCTTGCCGACCTTGAAAGCGCCGACTTTTTCGACTATGAGCAGGTGATGAGCTATCTCAAAAGCTCCGACGATACCACCTACCGCATTTTCGTCCTGCATTATCAGTACGGCTATACAATAAAGAAAACCGCATCATGCCTAGGCTTGTCCCAGTCCACCGTAAAATCAAGACTATACCGCACCCTTGACAAGCTGAAAAAAACATACTGTGAAAAGGAGGAACAAAGCAATGAAAATGACAGATATAATGAAAAAGTCCCACAGCGAAAGCAAGTCTGAAAATCTTGACGCTATCCTGCAAAAAATAGACAATAAAGCCTTTATCACCAACTCAGCCGACAGCGCACACACAGAAACAAAACCCCAGCCTATAAAGCTTAGAAGAAAATCCGTCGGCATAGCCGCAGCAGCAGCCTGCGCCGCCATAGCAGTGGGAGCATTCGCATTCAGCGGACTTTTAAAGCCCGATATCGACACCACCACCCCTGCCCCCTCAACAGCCTCCACCGATACCACAACACAGCCACCCCAGACCACACAGCCTATCACAGTGCCGGACGTCACCAACAAGACATATGCCGAAGCCGAAAAGCTTATCGCAAAGGCAGGCGGCACGCCCGTAAGACGTGATAGATATAGCGATACTGTCACCGCCGAAACTGTCATGAATACCGAGCCTGCCGCAGGGGAAGAAATACAAGCAGGGCAAGAAGTCAACCTGTTTGTGAGTAAAGGTCCAGTTCCTGAGCAAAGAACTTATATCCACAATGACAGTTCACAGACCGACTCTGACGAACAGACCGATAAACAGCTCACCGAAGACGAGCTTGGCACATATGAAGCGGCAGATATAGAGATACCGACCTTTACCGAACGCATCACCGACCTTGAAAACACAGACGATCTTGACATAATACTTTCCGCACTAAATTCAAGAGCCGCAGACTTCGGCATAATCTCCGCCGAAAACCATGAAACCTACCTCGATGTAACAGTGAACACCGAAAATGACGTCACCTGCACAAAAGCCTACCTCCAAGCATACGGCATAAATATCGACCTTGTGGACGTCCACACCGCCTACCCAGAGCCGACAGGCGAACTCCCCGTCAGCGATACGCCTATAACAAATCCGTATAAAGTATCAAACCTTTTGAGCGAACTTTCCAATATGGGTTATCAGCCTGAATTTACCTATTGGTCAGAAGCAGAGGAAGGCATAAGCGAAATAGGCGTTATCTACGAACACAATATAAAAGAACTTAAAGATCTTCTTGAAAAATGCAATGTAGATGTATCCCTTGTCAGATTTAAACTCATGGGCAAAGCAGAAACCTTGTTAGGCTACAAAAGACCTAATGAATACCTCGAAGAAGTAAAAGACGTTTTCCATATAAATGATGTAAGAATAGCCATAACAGGCAAGACCTCGTATGTTGACGCCTATGCCATAGACATCTCCGATACCGAAAAGCTCGCCGATATAGCAGGCTACATCTCCCGTAAATTCACCGACGATATCCTCTACTCCATACCAATATCCCTAAACGGCAGCGATTATTTTTTCGTACATAAATAGCACAAAACCGCTCTGCACTGCGCAGGGCGGCTTTTGTTTCACATACAAAACCTATGGCTTCCAATAACCGTCACCGTAGGCTTAGCGTGCATATAAGCGTTTGAAGTCTTAGCAGGATTGTAGTAGTAAACACAGCCATTTGTGGGGTCCCAGCCGTTCAAAGCGTCACGGGCAGCATTGTAAGCTGAAGCGGCAACAGGCTCGTTGAACTGTCCGTCCACCACCGCCGTAAAAGCGCCGTTTTGGTAAATTACCCCCGAAAGCGTGTCAGGGAAAGACGGGTGTTCAATACGGTTGAGTATCACCGCACCCACAGCCACCTGTCCCACATAAGGCTCGCCCCTGGCCTCGGCAGAGATTATCCTCGCCAAAAGATTGATATTCTGCTCCGTAGCCGACGGCACAGAGCCGATAGAAATGCCAAGCGCCCGAAGCGTCTGCGGACCTGCCGTTCCCGTCTGACTAATCCCCTGCTGTTTCTGAAATTTTATCACAGCGGCTTTGGTCTTTTCGCCGTAGTATCCCGTCACAGAATCGTTGAACAAACCACGTTCTTTAAGGCGTTCCTGAATAGCCCTAACCTCACTGCCGCTAGACCCAAGCTGAGAGAGCGCACTGTCCGAACCGCCCCAAAAGGCATTCACCGCCGCCAGCGAAACTCCCACCGCCAGCACCGTCACCACAGCTTTTTTCGCAAGCAGATTTCTCATTGTTCTCATAAGATCACCTCCTGAAAATCTGCATTTATTTTTTACAGCATTTACAGATTTATTCACGCCATGTCAATGTGTACAAATTCAGCGGCACAAATTTATGCAAACAAATGATTTATATTTTAATTTGGCAACATTTCTGCAATTGTTGCATTTTTTATGCAACAAAGCACCCCATTTTCGGGATAAGTATAGGGATATTATCCCAAATTGAATATCCTGCAAGGTAGCAGTGTATGAGGAAACATTTTGTCAACGTGAGTTAGGTGAACACGATGAGAGGTTCTGATCGCACAGAAAAGCACTTCCTGCACCTTGTTTGAAGCTTGAAAACTGAATAAAAATCGTACAAAGCCACAAAATTACGGCAACAAATCTGTAGGGGCGAACAGCGTTCGCCCGTCGAAGAAACAAGTCCACGATTACAACCATTGTAGGACAGAACAAAAAACTATCCTATCACGCTTGTAGGGGCTTGGCGCCCTCGACAGCCCGACCCTCCGACATTTCGTCTGCAATCTCATTTGTGTTATCCACATAATGTTTTCTACATGAGCTCTTGATAATTCAAACCTCGCTCCTTCGAGCGGGCTGTCGAGGGCGCCAGCCCCTACAGATATTTGGGATAGTTTATTCCTCCGCAAAATCGCTCCGCTCTTTGCGGACTTTACGTTGTGCAGGAGGATAGTAAAGCGGTGCAGATTTTATACTCCGATATCACTTTTATCTGATATCTGACTTCTATATGCTATTTTTCATTAAATCTGCACCTTGTCGGCTTGCGCCGAATGAGGCTCTGCCTCATACTCCGCTAGGGGCTTTGCCCCTAGACCCCACAAGCCCGGCGCTAGAGGGCTTGAGCGTGCGCTTTATCTCTTGCTTCGCTCGGTGCTTTATTTTTACTTTTGGTCTGCTATGCCCATTCCTCATTCCTCATTCCTCACTCCTCATTCCTCATTTCACATTCCTCCCCTCCTCACTAAAAATCCGCCCCCACATCTTGCAATTTACCTCAAAATGTGCTATCATTATCTCTATAGGGGGTCTTATCCATGAAAAAACTCTTTTCCGTAATTTTTATGAACTTTTTCGGCTTCGACATGATAATTTTCTTGGTTGCAGTCGCGACCGCCCTCGTCTTTTATTTCACTAAAAAATCGGCTGATGTTCTCTACAACAAGCTTCATCTTAACATCTTCGTTCCCGACTCAGGTGCTTCCCGCCGTCAGGCTGACAGCGATATTTCTGGCATTCGTGAAACAGATATCGTTTCTATGCGCAACCGCACAGGAAGCCTTTATTCTCTGTTCGTAAACCTCACAGGGATCTTCCCTCTCTTGGGTATCCTCGGCACTGTTATCTCCCTCCTCGGTATGGTGGGCGATATGACAAACGTTCAGGATAATTTCTATGGCGCTTTGACCTCCACTTTTTGGGGACTTGTTTTTGCTATAATCTTCAAATTTCTTGACGGCATAATCTCTGCAAAAATAGAGGATAACGAGAAAAATGTTCAGCTCTATCTTGAAAGAAACAACGCTGAACATTCCCAAAGCGGTGAACAGCCATGAATGGTTTCAGGAAAAATAAGGGCATAGTCCTTGAGCTGACTTCCCTGCTCGATGTTATCATGATAATGCTTTTCTGGGTCATGACCGATGTTTCCGCATCTGCCGACAGTCAGAAAGAGGACGCAAAAGCTCAGGTGCAGGCTGTCACTCAACAGCTTGAGGAGCAGAAGCAAAAGTCCGCTGACGAGCTTGAAAAGCTCCGTGAGGATATGCAAAAGCAGATAGATGAAGCCTATAAAAAGGCTGAGAGCATTAACAGCAATGCCGCAAAAAATCAGCAGGCGCTTGACGGCTACACTCAGGGTATGCTTATCTCACTTGATATGCGAAATGAAAACGGCACTGACAAGCTGTATATTTCCAGAAATGATGAGGATATTATGACCGTGACCCCTGATGAAGATATCTCAGGCAGGCTCATATCTCTTTTTGAAGGACTCGGTGCGGCAGACGGTGAAGTAATGCTTGCGGCAGTGGTCTATGACGGTGACGCTGTGCTTTATCGTAACATGAGAATAGTGGAAAACGCTGTGCAGGCTGTGTCAGACAAATACGAAAATGTTTACTTTACATACATAAACACTTCCAAATAGAAAGGACAATAAAAATGAGTATTCAGAACGATGTTGAAAAGCTCTACCGCAGTGACCTTGAAAAACAAAGACAAAAGCAGAAAAAGAAAAAGAAGAAAAAGCTTCTTGGTATCATGCTGATCGTCATTATCATTGCGGCGCTTATTCTTATAATGCAGTATCTTGGACTTGGACTAGGCGGTGGAAAAGGCGAAGGCTCAGGGGACGGCAAGGACGTAAGTGCTTCCTCCAATGAATCTTCCGTTACTACCACAACAACAGCAGTGCCAAAGGAATTTTATGACATCAAGGTTTCAGGAAGCACTTATATAATCGATGAGCGTGTGGTAGATCTTAAAAGTCTTGTTTCCACAGTGAAGCTTATGAGCGACAATGTTATCGTAAGGATAACAGACGACAACGCAACAAAGAACGCTATGGATGACTTGAAAAAGGCTCTTACCGACGACGGCAGAGAGTTCACAGAAACAGTTCTTGACAATTCAGCTTTGGATAACAGCATGGCAGATACAACATCTGAAGCCGTAAGATAAAAACTGTAAGGGCGAACATCGTTCGTCCGTTTTCTGCATAATTTTAAAGGATACAGATATAAAATAAAATTGGGGACGGTCAAGCCGTCCTCTTTTCAGAAACAGAGGTAATATCATGCTTGGACTTACTTTAGAGGGTGGAGCCAGCAGAACGGTCTATTCCTGCGGAATAATGGACGCTCTGCTGGAGGATAAAATAATAGCCGATTATGTTATAGGCGTTTCGGCAGGAGCAGCTTTCGGCGTTTCTTACTGCTCAGGGCAGATAGGAAGAAATCTCCGCCTTGCAACTGAGTTTATGGGAACAAAGAAATACATGGGCGCAAGACATCTTATCGACCCGAAAAACCGATGCTACTATAACCTTGATTATGCCTACAATGTTGTGCCTAATGTTGAGCTTCCCTTTGATTATGAAGCCTACAGAAACTTCAAGGGCAGATTTTGTGCAGTTGTTACAAACGTAAAAAACGGCAAGGCTGAGTACATGGACGTGCCAAAAGATGACACCCACTGGAATTTGCTTAGAGCCACCTGTGCTCTTCCTCTGCTTTTCCCTGAGATAGAGATAAACGGAGAAAAATATATGGACGGCGGTATATCAGATTCAATACCATATATGCAGGCAATAAAAGCAGGCTGTGACAAAAATATCGTTGTGCTGACACGACCAAAGGGCTATGTTAAGACCCAGGAGCCTGCCACAAAGCTTGCCATGAAATATTATCACAAGTACCCTGAATTTGCCGAAGCCCTTGCCACAAGAGCCGAGAGATACAACAAATGTATCGCAGAGCTTATGGAGCTTAAAGCAGAGGGGAAAGTCTTTGTTTTCACACCAAAGACCACTTTCGGTGTAGGCAGGACTGAGGGCGACCCTGTAAAGCTGAGAAGGCTCTACGATTACGGCTACAACCACGCAAAATGGGCAATGGACGATCTGAAAAAATATCTTTGCAAGTAGGAATGAGGTAATAAAATGTCATACAAGCTGCCGCTTTTTGCTGCCGCCGCATTTCTGGGCGGTTATATGCTTATTTCAAACAGACAGCTAAGGGTGAACGAATATGAGCTGAAAGTATCAAAGCTTCCTGAGAATTTTGTTGGCAAAAAGATACTTCTTCTTGCAGACCTGCACAAAAAACGCTATGGGGACAATTTCAACAATCTTGTAAATTCCTGTATTGCCGCCGAGCCTGACTTTATTTTCTTTGCAGGTGATCTTTACAGCCGTGACGAAACGGACATGATACCGAAGCTTGCCCTTATGAAAAGGCTAAAACATATTGCACCGACCTATTATATTTTCGGTAACCATGAAACTGACAACATGGACAATGCCGAAGCCCTTGCTTTGAAACTCACCGAATGTGGAGTACACATTCTGAGAAACAACATGGAGCAGATAAAAATAGGCGAGGATCACATCAATATATACGGCACTCAGCTTCCCCAAAGATTTTACCGCAACGAAGATTTTTCACATCACGACCTGCCGCAGATTACAAAGGACGAGCTTACAAAACTTTTAGGAGAGCCTGACAGGAGCGAATGTAACTTTTTGCTTTCGCACACGCCGCTGGCGTTCCGTGCTTATGCGGACTGGGGAGCAGATGTGACGTTTTCGGGTCACTGTCACGGGGGAGTTATAAGATTGCCTTTTATTGGCGGAATACTTTCTCCTGAGCGGAAATTCTTTCCACGATACACAAAGGGCATTTACGAACTTAACGCTGAACAGGGCTTGGCAAAGCTTGCTGTTACGGCGGGGCTTGGTAAATTCAGGCTGAATAATCCCTCGGAAATAATGATTTGCACACTTGAAAGGCAGGAATAAATATGTATCAGAAACAATTTGCAGAATATTTTGACAAGCACATGGAGGAGATACTTCGTGACCTTGACGAGATTATTTCTATCGAGAGCATTGGTGACATAAACGCCCCTGTTAAGCCATTTGGCGAGGGTTCTCGCAAGGCTCTTAACTGGGGAAAGGCTTATCTTGAAAAGCTCGGCATGACAACAAAGGACTTTGACGGCTATGCTGTTCACGGTGATTTTTACCCTGAGGGAGAATGTAAGCTTGCTGTGCTTTCACATCTTGACACTGTTCCCGCAGGCGAGGGCTGGAGCTATCCGCCTTTCAAGCTGACTAAAGCTGACGGAAAGCTTTTCGGCAGAGGAACAATTGACGACAAAGGTCCGAGCGTTGCGGTGCTGTGGGCTGTAAAGGCTATCAAAGAGCTTAACATTCCTATAAAAAAGAACTTCCGTGTTATTTTCGGTGGCAATGAAGAGGGCGGCTGTGAGGACATGGAATATTATGAAAGCAAACAGCCTTTCCCTGAAATGGTGTTCACCCCCGACGGCTCTTTTCCTGTGCTCAACTGCGAAAAGGGCATGGTGCATCTTACATTCTCTGCTGAATTTTCAGACGATAAGATAGCTGAGATAAATGGTGGAAGCGTTATAAATGCTATCCCGGACAAGTGCATTGTGAAGTTTGCCGACGACAGTGAGAAGGTCATCAAAGGAAAATCCTCACACGGGTCAAGACCTGAAAACGGCGACAATGCGGTAACAAAATTTGTGGCAGAATACAAAAATGAAAATGCTCTCCTTGGTGGGTTGGCTGAGCTTTTCCCACACGGAGAATGCAACGGAAAGTCCTGCGGTCTTGGTTATTCAGACGATGTATCAGGCGAGATGACCTGTGCGCTGACTATCCTTAAAACTGAGGGTGGCAGGCTTCATGGCGGTATCGACATACGCTTCCCTATTGACAAGACGCTTGCTGAGATAAGCGGTATCATAACTTCGGCACTTGAAAGCAAGGGCTTCAAGGTGGACGAGCTTGACGGCATGGAGCCCCATTATGTGGACGAAAACAGTGAGTTCGTTCAGACTTTGCTCAGGGTCTACGAAAAGGTCAAGGGCGAAAAGGGAAAATGTATCGCAGAGGGCGGAATAACCTACGTTCACAACACAAAGGGCGGTGTTGCGTTCGGTGCGGAATTTCCTGAGGAAAACAACAATATGCACGGAGCTGACGAGCATATTTCCATGGAAACTTTCAAAATAAATCTGAATATGTACGCTAATGCTATTGCAGAGCTTTGCGGTGAATAATTGGGTGTGCATGGCTCTTGACAAAGTGTGATTTTAGTGGTATACTTTATTACATAAAAGCTTAAAAGTGTAAAAGCAAAGGGAGCATGACGGACAATGAAGATTTGTATAGTTGGACTTGGACTTATAGGCGGTTCGCTTGCCAAGGCAATAAAAAAGAACACTCACGAGAGCTGTTTCGGTATAGATATTGACAGGGGAACGATAGCAGGGGCGCTGGCTCAGGAGGCTATCGACGGTGAAATGACCATTGACGACCTTGCAGGCTGTGACGTTGTTATCGTGGGACTTCACCCTGAGGCTACCATAAAATTTATCACGGAGAATGCAGGCAAGTTCAAGAAAGGCGGTATCGTTCTTGACACTTGTGGAGTAAAGGGCGAGATAGTCAGAGCTGTAGAGGGCGTTTGCATTGAAAACGGCGTAAACTTTCTCGGCTGTCACCCTATGGCAGGACGTGAATTTTCTGGCTTTGCATACTCGGTGGACAATCTTTTTGAGAAAGCAAGCTTTATAATGACGCCTACTGACAGGACGCCCATGAGGGTGGTGCAGGAGATATCAAGGCTTGCTTATAATATTGGTTTTGCGAAGGTCGTTGTATCAAACGTTGAGGAGCATGACAGCGTTATTGCGTTCACTTCTCAGCTTGCACACGTTGTTTCAAGCTCCTATGTAAAAAGCCCTAGTCTTTTAAAGCAGGCAGGTTTTTCAGCAGGATCATTCAAAGACCTTACGAGAGTGGCCAAACTCAACGAAGATATGTGGACGGAGCTTTTCCTTATGAACCGTGGCCCACTGGTGGACGAGATAGAGCATATAATCGCAAGATTAACGGAGTATCGTGATGCTATTGCAAATAATGACGCTCAAAGGTTGCATGACCTGCTTAAAGAGGGTCGAGAGCTTAAGGAATTGTCTAATAATAGCTAAATAAGAAAACAAAGCGGTGTCAGAGTTTCAATTCTCTGCACCGCTTTTTGTTTATTCTTCTGTGTCTGTATCGTCGTCTGTATTATCAGTTTCTTCCTGCTCTTCATTTTCGTCAGGTTCGTCAGGCTCGGACAAATTGGTATCATCGCTTTCGTCTGTATCGTGGATATCTTTATCATTATCCTTGTTGGCTGACTTATTGTCGCCTACTGTTTTGTTTTTCACTATCATAAGATATTCAGCGGCAATAAGAGCTACGCACAAAACGCAGACCACGCCAATAATAACGCCCATTGATGAACCGCTCTTTTTTTCCGACACCGGACTTGCGGCTTTTGAGGTCGCTTCTGCTTCTGAGCTTTCAAGCTTCACGGCTTCAGGTTCTTTTATCACTATTTTAAAATGCCCTACTGAGCCGTCCTTATAAACAATATCTATCTTTGTTTCGCCTGTGCTGAGGGTCTGGAACTTGCCGTCCTCGAATATAAGCACTTCGCCGTTGGCTACTGTTACGCTGTCAACATCTGTAAGTCCTATATCCTCAGGAGCGATAGGGTACTTGGAATAGTCAACGTCTATTTCGATGTAATCGCTGTCGTCCTGCTGAACGTCTGCAGCGTCCTGATACTTGACGATACCGTTCTCTACCTGATTTGATATGGCATTGAGGTTTTCGTCATCAAGGGAATTTACTGTGAGATAAAGCACTGTTGAGGTGAGCTTTTCGTCTGCGACTTTGAAATGGAGGGTCGCATAATCACCGTCAAAGTCTGTGCCGTCTGCGTTCACATAGTTATATACAAACTTCCCTGCAAAGGCATTGTCAACTGCCATGCCACCTGCTTTATCATTGGTTTCGCACTTTTCAAACTCTACGAGGCTATCGTCATAGCCCACGGAGATAGAGGCGTTTGAGATAAGGTGGTCGCACTGGATATTTATTTTCGCTGTGAACTTTTTATCCTTTACCTCGCTGACCACAAGCTTTACAACTGTCGGCGTAGAAGTCGGAGTGTCCGGAACATAGGAATAAGATGTGGTAGTTCCCCATGTGGTGATTTCCCATGTCTGAGCTGTGGTAGTTGTAGTCGTTTCAGTGTCCTCCCACTGAGGCTGAGCGGTAGTGGTTGTTTCCGGTACAGGATCTGTGGCTGGCACATCGGTTGTCACAGGCGTTTCGGGATCAGCGAAACACACTGAGGTCATTGCCATGACCGCTGCAAAAAATCCCACTGTTACTTTTTTGAAATCCATTATTTACTCTCCTGATATTTTTTTGACGTAAACAAGGGCTGCCGCCATAAAGACCGCAGCCCATGATTTTCCTTTTTATTAGTCCTCAATAAGAGTTACTTTCCTCATGACCTGATCTACAAGCGGCTTATCGTTGAAATTTACGTCAACTGCTGCGATCTCGTCAACAACGTCCATGCCCTCGACTACCTTGCCGAATGCTGCATACTGTCCGTCAAGATGAGGAGCGTCCTGGTGCATGATAAAGAACTGTGAGCTTGCTGAATTTGGCATTGCTGAACGTGCCATTGAGATAACGCCTCTTGTATGCTTGAGGTCGTTACGAACACCATTAGCAAGGAACTCGCCCTTTATCTTCTCTTTTGCACCGCCCATGCCTGTTCCCATTGGGTCGCCGCCCTGTATCATAAAGCCTGAGATAACTCTATGGAATATCAGTCCGTCATAAAAGCCCTCTTTAACAAGCTTCTCAAAATTTGCAACTGTGATAGGCGCAACGTCAGGATAAAGCTTGATCTTGATATTCTTTCCGTTTGCCATTTCTATATTTACCATGTTAATACTCTCCTTATTATCTGTTAATACAAAATTTACTTGGATTTTGGCAGCTCGCCACGTTTATTTTTCTCCATAAGATCATTGAAATACAATGTGACAGGAGTTGGAACTTTCTTGAAAAGCCCCTTTTTCTCAACCTCGTCACAAACGATATAATCTCTTTCACCGTCATTATTTACGCAATAGAGCCTGTCTGTTTTATAGAAGCCGCCGTTGCCGTCATCTCTGTTCTTATCAAAACAGCCGAAGATATCCTTTGCCATAAGCTCGCAAAGTCTGAGTATCTTCTCATAGTTGGTATGCTCGCTCCACTTTTCAAGCTCTTCATGGAAAAACTGCTGGACAGGAACGTCATTGACTTCCATTTTTCTTATTATTCTCGCAAGGCATATAGAAGCGTCCTGATCGGTAAGCTTATCAAGTCTTGCATTCTTATAATCAAGTATATACTCATTTAATGTAGCATAAAGCAACTTATCATACTGAAACGGCTTGCCTTTGCCTGAAAACTTTATGATAGGGTTATCGGTATTGATCTTCAATTTTATCTCTCCAATTCAATTTATTCTGGCAATACCCCTAATGACTGCCTTTACCCCGATCATCTGCCATATTTTTCGTTAAATTCTTTCACCTTCTGCGCCAAAAACTCTTCCGATACCGAGCCGATAGCGTCGTCGTCCTCGCTGTGGTCAACAGAGCCAAGACCCTCCACAAGAGCCTCATCGACGGATATTCCCTTTATATCCTTATACTCTGCATAGTCCTCAGGCTTTTTTGCATAAGGAAGCTCAGCCACCTTTGCGGCTGTGGTCTCTGCACTTATGGCTTCGATATTGCCTGTATCACGCTTCTCCTGAGCCACTTTCTCGTCATGTATCCTATATATCTCCTCAAGCTTTGAGTCGATACCCTCAACGGACGCCACGCTTATATCCTCCTTATGAGAAGCTACAAATCTTGCGTGTTCCTCCTCATAAAGCTTTTCATACTCGCTCTGGGCATCGGTTATCTCAGCCTGTCCTACTGGGTTCACGTCGTAGTCGGCATAGGTCTTTACGGGATCGTTTTTCTTTTCAGCCAGCTCTTTTTCAAGCTGCTCCATCTTGCTGCGGATAGTTTCCGGCTCTATGGTATCGGTTATCTTCTCGGCGTGTACCTTATCGCTGCTGGACTCCTTCACAAAAGCCGTATCTCCGCCTGCTCTCTTCACAGGCGTGTTCCATATATCATCAGCATTTATCTGCTGCTTTTTAGGCTGTGTCGATGTTTTGGGCTCGGAGCTTTTTCTGCTGAACAGACCCATAAGATCTCCCCCTTTTTATTGGCATGATGATCTGATATCGGCTTTTTATGCCTGACATCTTATACTTATTTATTATACAATATTTTCACCAAAATTGCAAACCTTTTGACAGTTACTTTTTGTACGATTTTTTAAACTCTTTTTGTGCATTTTGTTTCGTATTAATATAATATAAATATAAAATTCACGCTTAGTTAATGTAATCTATACTAATATTTGCTATACTATATTTGTTAAGTTATTTATTTTGTTAATTAAAAACAAAAAACAAATTAGTTTAAGAAAACTATTTTGGCATAAAAATACACAAAAATACCCGATCGTGAAGAAGATAACACGAATAAGAATGGTAAAAGCTTAAGTATATATGAAGTAAATTCATGGAGGAGGATCTATTTATGACAAGACCGTCACTTGGGATAACGGCAATGGAACTTTTCGCCTGCAATCCTTTCAGGGTGCTCGGCATAGCCGTTGACACTCCTACTGCTGATGTCACGCTCACATACAAAAAGTTGCTTGATATGGCGGCTAAAGGTGACACGGCTGATTATGAAACGCCTTATGATTTTGATTTTCTGCCGCCTTTCTCCCGTTCTGAAAAGGATCTGAAAACGGCTTATGCAAAGATCGCCAGCAACGGATACAGATGCTTCGCATTCTCTGATCCTATATTTTCGGCTTCCCTGAACATTGATGACGTTATGCTCAACCTCAGAGACATCTCATGCTATGACTGTTTTCTCAGATGTTATATGTGGCTCATCACCAATGACAGAGATTTTGAAGAGCCTGAGCTTTGGATACCACTTTGTCAGTACATAGACAAGATGATAATGTCAAGCCCTGAGCAATGGGATAAGTATTTTGACCATCGTTTTCCGCAGGATATGCTTGACAGCTCAATGTCTGCGCTGAGGTCTTTCTATGCCACATTCTGCGATATAATTCTGCTTCCTATCAAGGAAATGGTAAGAGGCTCTATGAAGTGCAGATCCGCAATGGAGATACTTAAGATCGCAAAGGTGGACGTTGACGAGGTATTCCCTGACATTGACATTCCACAGGCTAACCTGCCTAAGAGGGGCGAGCCTGCGCCGAAGCTCAAGATCGCTGTCAAGGACGGCGAGGAATACTATGATGTTACAACAGGCAAAATGGTAAACTTTGAGGGTGACGAGGACTCGGCTATCGAGAGCAACGATTTCTCTGCGGCTGCAAGCTCCATTTCTGCTGACGCTATCGTTGGCGAGGACGGTCCTGACAGCGAGCCTATACCTGACGAGCCTGAGGAAAATCCTGAGCTTAAGGTAGTTCCGCCTCCAGCTCCCGTTCAGCCTGAGCCTGCGGCAGTACAGCCTGCACCAGAGCCAAAGCCTATACCGGAGCCTGCTCCTGCACCTGCACCGACACCTGCAGAGGACATCCAGTCTGCTCCTGTATTCAACACAAAGCCGATGGCTCAGAGCGGTATTCCCGGCGAGATAAACGCACCTATAAGAAAGAGAAAGATCTTTATTCCGGGACACGAGGGCATTTCAGGCTCTGCACCTGCAAGCCAGCCTGTTACTGCTACTGTTCCGCCAGTTTCACAGCCTGCACCTGCTCCAACGCCTGTTCAGACAGCACAGCCTGCTCAGCAGACAGTTTCAGCACCTGTGTACAGCCAGCCTGCTCCACAGCCTGCGGTGGAAGCTCCGAAGCCTGCGGCTAAAAAGCCATACAAGAAGGCGAACAAGGGACTTACTTCCCTTATTGATACAGTTGACGAGGCGATAAACGACACCTCGGACATAATCCTTACTGACGAGGCTGAGGAAGAGGAAAACCTCTACACTGACACTCTTATCAAGATGCTGAGGGCAAACCGCTCAAACAATCAGCTTATGAAGAGCGTTGACACAAGGCATATTTACGACAATGGTGACAGCCTTGGCAGACCTGAGGAAGCAGAGCTTTCTATGGACGCTATCAACATGAAGAAAATGGACAAGAGCCTGCTCAATTCTTCATATGATAACATCAGCACCAAGGAGACCGACCCTAAGAAGCTTCGTGAGGAAAAATACCGCAACATCAACATCAATGATATGCTCAATCCAACAGTAGGAAGCCAGATGCACAAAGAATACACTCCGGACGCTATCGAGGAATTTGTTAAAGCTAAAAAGCAGGAAAAGTCCGCCATAAAGGGTATTTGGAAGCTTCTTGGCGTTCTGTCGCTTTTGTTGATCATTTATCTTATACTGCTTTACACGGGGCTTATTTGATGACGATATAAAGTGTGTGCGAATATCCGCAACGTGGTGTAACGAAAAAGAATAAGTAAACAAAACGTCGGGCAAGCGGGACGTCGCATTTCTGCAAAGCAGAAATTGCACTGTTTCCCTACAGGGTTTGTGAAACGCACCAAATTGTGCGAATAATGCAGATTGTACAGGCGACAAGACGGGACGTCGAGGGCGCCGTCCCCTACATGATAGTGCAATGCGCATTTTTGTACGGAAATAAACAGTGTTAGAAATTTAGATAACAGATTTATAAGGGGTGGGATTTCCGCCCCTTTTTTGCAATAAGGAGAAATTTTATGAAAGAATACATACTCTCTTTAGATCAGGGAACAACTTCCTCCAGAGCGGTGCTTTTTAACGCAAAGGGTGAAAAGGTTGCGAGCGTACAGAAAGAATATCCGCAGATATTCCCCGGCAACGGCTGGGTGGAGCATGACCCTATGGACATACTGGAAAGTCAGCTCAGTTCTGCTCGTGAGGTCATTGCAAAGGCTGGGATAACAGCGGAGGACGTGGCGGCTATCGGCATCGCCAACCAGCGTGAAACGACGATACTTTGGGACAAGAACACCGGCAAGCCTGTTTATAACGCTATCGTTTGGCAATGCAGAAGGACTTCTGAGGACTGCGCACGAATGGAAAGTCAGGGCTTGCAAAAGTTTTTCAAGGACAAGACGGGACTTCTTATCGACCCTTATTTCTCTGCCACAAAGATAAAGTGGATACTTGAAAATGTTAAGGGCGTAAGGGAGAGTGCAGAAAAGGGGGAGATACTTTTCGGCACTGTGGATTGCTGGCTCATATGGAATCTGACAGGGGGAAGGGTACACGTTACTGACTACTCGAATGCTTCCAGGACTATGCTTTTCAACATTCACACCCTTGAATGGGACAGAGAGATACTGGGACTTTTGGGCATACCCAGCTGTATGCTCCCTGAGGTCAAAGAATGTTCGGGTTACTTGGGCGAAACTGAGGAGAACATTTTCGGAAGCAGGATAAAGATCGCAGGCTGTGCAGGAGATCAGCAGGCGGCACTTTTTGGGCAATGCTGTTTCCGTGAGGGCGATGTGAAAAACACCTATGGCACGGGCGGTTTTCTGCTTATGAACACGGGTGAAAAGCCTGTGGAAAGCCGTCATGGGCTGCTCACGACTATCGCCTGGGGCATAGGCGGAAAGGTGAATTATGCTCTGGAGGGGTCGGTATTCGTATCGGGTGCGGCGGTAAAATGGCTTCGTGACGAGCTTTGCATAATACGCACAGCGGCAGAAACCGAGGAGCTTGCAAGAAGCGTTGAGGACGCAGGGGGAGTTTACTTTGTGCCTGCATTCGTGGGACTTGGCGCACCATACTGGAAGCCCGAAGCCAGGGGCATGATAACAGGGCTTACAAGAGGAACAAACAGATGCCACATAGTCAGGGCAACATTGGAAGCTATGTGCTATCAGACCTATGACGTTCTCAGGGCGATGGAGGAGGACGCTGGGGCTATCGGAAGCATAAAGGCTGACGGCGGTGCGTCGAGCAACGATTTTCTTATGGAATTTCAGGCTGATATATTGGGTCATTCGGTCATAAGGCCTTATAACGTGGAATCCACCGCAACAGGTGCGGCATATCTTGCAGGGCTTGGCTGTGGGCTTTGGAGCAGTATGGAAGAGCTTGTTGGCGTTTCGGATAAGTTCAGGGAGTTTATTCCGTCTATGAGCGAGAGTAAACGCAGTGATCTGATAGGTGGTTGGAAGAAAGCGGTCCAAGCGGCTATTAGGGAATAAAGATAAAAAAAATCGGGCGACCTTGGGTGGGTCGCCCTTTCTGTTATATATCTTTCATTTCATTAAGCACCTGGGCACATAGGAAAAGCGAACCGCATATAAGATTTACTCCGTGAGGATTATCGTTTATTAGCTGACGTGCCATTTCAAGGGCAGGCTTTGGACTTTGCTCTGCCCTGCCGCCTGCGTTGGTTATGATGTCGGCAAGGTCAGAGGCAGTTTCGGCTCTGTCGCTGAAACCGTCAACTGTGTAGAATTTGTCTACATACGGTATGAGTTTCTTTACAGCCTCGGTGATGTTTTTATCCCTGCACATTCCCATAACAGCGTAGCATGGGTGTTTCGGGCAATGCTCCAATACGCCTGCCAAGGCTGACAGACCGTCGGGATTGTGTGCTCCGTCCAGTATCAAAAGCGGCTCACGGCTGAGTATCTGCACTCTGCCTTGGAGCTGGGCTTTTTTGATGCCCTCAAAAATTTTATCCTGGGGAATTTTCATGGTATCGTTGATAAGGCGTATGCCGCTTATGACGCTCATGGCATTCAGTACCTGATGTGCGCCGCCCATTGTGACTTCATAATGCTGTCCTTTGAACTCAAACTTTGAGCCGAAAACGTCACAGCTTATAAGTTTGAGCTGATTGATGTCGGGGATAACGAGCTGAGAAAGATTTTTCACCGCCTGCTCTCTGACAGTGCGGATAACTTTCATGTCATTGCCTGCGCTCAAAACGCATGGGCAGTGGGGCTTTATGATGCCTGCTTTCTGATAGGCTATCTTCTCCAAGGTGTCGCCCAGAATGGCGGTATGGTCGAAATCAACTGAGCCTATGACTGTGAGAATAGGAGTTTTTATAACGTTGGTGCTGTCTAAAAGTCCCCCAAGACCTGTTTCAAGGACGACTATATCGCAGTTTTCCTCGGCAAAATAGAGGAAAGCTATGGCGGTGGTTATTTCAAACTGAGAGAAATTCTCACGGTCGCAGTGCATATCGGTGACGGCTTTCACACGCTTTGCCATTTTCGCAAGGGCAGGCTTTGGGATATCAATGCCGTTTATTTTTATCCTGTCGGTATAGCTTATTATATAAGGCGAGGTGAAAAGACCTGTTTTCAGCCCTGCGCACTGAAAGACCTCGCTGAACATCTGCGCCATTGAACCTTTGCCGTTCGTGCCTGCGATATGAACGAATTTAAGGCTGTCCTGCGGGTCGCCAAGGTCGGAAAGCAAGGCTTTTATTCTGGATAGGTCTTTAACGGGCTTGCCTGAATGGGAAAAGCTGTTTATAAATTCAAGTTCGTCTATGTCTTTGGTATTTTCTATCAATGTTATCCCTACATTTCGTCTATTATTTCTTTAAGCTCTCTTGCGGTGTCTATATTTACACCTGCGGTCTTTGCAAGCTCCTCTACTGTGGCTTTTTTGAGAGCCTCTTTGGTCTTATACTCGGTTATTAGCTTAGCGGCTTTTTTATCGCCTATGCCTTTGACTTTGGTTATCTCAAGTCGGTGGGCATTCTTTTTATGTTTCTGCGCCTGATAGGTTATGGCTACTCTATGCACTTCGTCCTGAATGGCGGTAACAAGATTGAACGCCGCTCTGCACTTTGCAAGGCTTATTTCTCCGCCACCTGTGGCGACTGCTCTTGTGCGGTGCTTGGAGTCTTTCACAAGTCCGAACAATGGGCAGGTGACACCCATTCGCTCTAAGACAGGCTCAACGGCATTGACGTGGCCGTTTCCACCGTCGAGCAAGATAAGGTCGGGCATAATGGAAAAGCCCTCGTCTGTTTTCTCAAAGTAGTTTCTAAAGCGACGTTCTATGACCTCCTGCATACAGGCATAGTCATTTTGCTCTGCAACTGTTTTGATAGAAAACTTTTTATAATACTTCTTACATGGTCTGCCGTTTTCAAAGACCACCATGCCTGCCACCATATTTGTAGAGGCGAGGTTTGATATATCGTAGCACTCGATATATTTCGGGGTCTTGGGAAGTCCCAATGCTTTGGCAAGCTCCTCAAGGGCGGTTATCTCACGGCTCGTTCTGCCGACTTTTATGGAGAGATACTCGGTGGCATTGCTTTTGGCAAGGGTGGTAAGGCGTAGAAACTGTCCTCTTTTCGGAGTAGAGATATTCACGGCATGGTCATACTTCTGGCGGAGAAATTTCTCTATTATCTCGCCGTTTGTGATATCCTCGTCAAGGAGGATATCTTTCGGTATACTGTCTTTGGAGGAATAATACTGCATGAGAAAATCTTCACGCATTTTTATGCTGTCGTCTTTTTCGCCAAGGAAATAGGAAGCCTTATCAAAAAGTCTGCCCCCACGATACATTATAACGCTGGCACAAGCCATTTCGCCATTTTGAGCAATGGCGATTATATCAGTGTCACGAATATCGTCATTGATTATCTTCTGACTTTCAGCGGCTTTTTGTATGGCTTGGATACGGTCACGAAGCTTTGCGGCAAGCTCAAAGTCAAGCTCCTCAGCGGCTTTGTTCATTTCCTCGGTGAGTCTTTCAACTGAATCTGACGAGCCGTTTCGGATATAGTCCACCGCCTGACGGACTATAGAATTATACTCCTCTTTGGAGAATTTTCCTGTGCAAACGCCCATACACTGCTTGATGTGCATATTAAGGCAGGGACGCTGTTTTCTGAAATCCTGCGGAAATTTTCGGGTGCAGGTAGGGAGCATAAAGACTTTATTGGCTTCGATAACGGCTTGTTTTACTGCGAATGAACTTGTATAAGGTCCTATATACTCTGCTCCGTCATCGTATTTTTGCAATACGGCTTGCAAACGTGGGTAGTCCTCATTTGTGACCCTGATATAGCTATAGCCCTTATCGTCTTTCAGCAGGATATTATATTTCGGGGTATACTGCTTTATAAGAGAACACTCCAAGACAAGTGCCTCGAACTCAGAGTCGGTGACGATAAAGTCATAGTCATAGACGTGGGACACCATTTTCCACACCTTTGGCAGGTGATCCTGACACTTTCTGAAATAAGATGTCACACGGTTGCGGAGATTTTTCGCCTTGCCGATATATATTATTTTCTTCATTTTGTCTTTCATTATATAACAGCCCGGCGAGGTGGTGAGCTTTGAAGTTTTATCACGCAGAAATGGCAGGCGTGGGTTGTCTTCATCTGTAATGTACATAAATTCTCCTAACTGAAACTAAAAGCAAAGGCAATACGAGTTGTCCGTATTGCCTTGCTATTATCTCTTACCAATACATAAATACAGGAGTACCCATATCTATTTTTTCATAAACGTATTTTGCTTTATCTAAAGGCATATTTATACAGCCGTGTGAGCCCCATGTGCTTGACTTATAACGCTCACCGCCAAAGTTGCCGTTCTGCCATGATGCGTCGTGAAGTCCTATGCCGATAGTGGAAACGTTGTTCCAATAGTCAACATAGGAAGCGTAAGACTGTCCGTCGGCTGATCCTCTGAGGGTCTTGCCCTTTTCCTTATACCAAAGCTTATAAACACCGCCAGGGGTATTTCTTGACTTGCTTGGATAGCCTGAAACTATATCAGACTCCATTGTGAGCTTGCCGTCCTTATAATACCACAAATGCTGTGCGGTAAGGTCTACCTCGATATAAGTGTTGCCGTAATCCTTATCGGCTGTACGCCAATCCTTATTGCAGGTATACTCATAGGCTGAGTCAGGGTTTACATAGTAGACAGGCTCAGTTTCAGCAGACTCGCCCTTTTCAACAAGGTCTACGATAAGGTCGCAGGTCTTTTGCTGGTCTATCCACCAGCCGTAACAGCCCTGACCCTCGGAGATAGTTATAGTTCCACGCTTTGTGGTCTTGAACTCTCTGTCCTTGCCAAAGGTATCATACTTATCTGCAAGGTCTTCAACATATGCCATTGCCTTATCTTCATCAACTGTATAGCCGGCTTCGGCGTTATCCTCGTCAAAGGTTATCCAATCCATGATAGTATCACCCGTGAGAGTTTCGGTGGTGTAGATAAAATCGAATGTTATTTCGATATCGTTAAGGTTATTGAGCTTCTTGCAGGGCTCTTCAAGCATATCCGCTGTTATGGCAGGCTTTTTATAGCAATCTGCCTTTGAGATATCAACGTCAAAGCTACCGTCGTCAATCTGATTTTCCACATAGGAATAAAGCTCGTCTATCTTATCCTCCTCCACAGCGTCGCCCGTGGTTTCTTTTACCACAACATAGCTGTTGTCGTCGCCTTTTTTGATATAGGCGTCCTCAGGATCTTTTGTGCTTTGGGAGTCAAGCACCTTTCTTTTCAGCACCTTTTCAAGCTTAGCCTTATCGTACTTGAACTTAGAATCAAAGCTGAAATCCGTACGCTTCATGGCAGAAGAGAACCATGAATAGTGGTTTTGCTGAGTATAATACTGTGTGATAAGGTTTTGAGTATTATCGTTATAGCCTATTTCAGACAGCTTTATGGAAAATGTTGTGCCGTCTTTCTTTGTAACGGTGATGGCTTTTGGGATAACAGCCTGCTCGCTTACGAGCTTATAGGCTTCCGCCTTGGTCTTTCCGCTGACCTCGATGCCGTTTATATATGTATTTCCAAGAAATCTATCCTTATACGAATTCATTCCCCACAGATAGAAGCCACCTGCGGCGACTATCATAACACCAACAACTGAGCATATTGCTATTGCGACAGTCTTTCCTGACGAGGACTTCTTTTTCTTCTTTTTTCCATTCTTTGAGCCGCTCTTTGAAGTCTGCTTTGATGCAGGCTTTGCATTTTTACTGCGTGTTTCAGTTGTTTTGGGCTTTTTAGGCTTGATAGTTTCCTCGCCAAAGTCTGAAACTCCTCTTACGGGAGTGATAGGCTCGTCAAAGCCGCCGTCCTGCATTGCCATATTTTTAGCGATCATTCTTGCCATATCCTCATGGCTCATAGGGCGGTTCTGCGCCTGCGGCTTTGCGGCTTCATCGCTGTCGAGGGTAAGACCTTTCATATCAAGATCTATACCAAGCTCATTATCCTTTCTTTCTCTATCGTTCATAATATTACCTTTCCTTATATAACCTTATTATAATATACTTGTTTCACATTTATTTTACCCTATTATACAACACTATCACCTTTTTTTCAAGGAGTATTTCCTACAATATAAAGACAATTTTATGACGATTTCTCAACAGTTTTCATACAGTTGTATAAAAATGCAGTTTTCAAAATGTTATCCTGCATATTTTTCCTGTGACAATGAATTTTTTTTGCAAAACCTCTTGAAAAAGATCACAATAAGTATTATAATATATGTGGTAAAGGTTCGCTTGCCGAGCCGATCATTAATTTAAGAAAGAAGGATCTGTATGTTAGATATCAAGATCGAACGTACCACTACTCCAAAGGAAAAACCAGCTGACGAGACAAAGCTTGGTTTCGGTCACATTTTTACTGACCATATGTTTGTTATGAATTATGACGCAGGTCAGGGTTGGCATGACGCTAGGATCGTGCCTTACGGCGACCTTTCACTCTCCCCTGCTGCTATGTGCCTGCACTACGGTCAGGAGATATTTGAAGGCCTTAAGGCTTATCGTACTGCTGACGGCTCTGTTCAGCTTTTCAGACCTCAGGAGAACTTCAAGAGAATGAACAACTCTGCTGAGAGAATGGTAATTCCTAAAATAAACGAAGAGGATATGCTCTACGCTCTGAAAACTCTTGTTAAAATGGAGCAGGACTGGGTACCTCACACTGAGGGTGCTTCCCTTTACATCAGACCATTTATCATCGCTGTTGACCCATATGTAGGTGTTAAGCCTGCTGACCACTATCTGTTCATCATTATTCTTTCACCTTCAGGTGCTTACTATTCAACCGGTCTTAACCCTGTTAAGATCTATGTTGAGAACAAGTATGTAAGAGCCGTAAGAGGCGGTACAGGCTTTGCTAAGACAGCCGCTAACTACGCTATCTCACTTGCGGGTCAGGAAGAAGCTCACGAGCAGGATTACGAGCAGGTACTTTGGCTTGATGGTGTTGAGAGAAAGTATGTTGAGGAAGTTGGCTCAATGAACATCTTCTTCGTTATTGACGGCGAAGTTGTTACACCACAGCTTCTTGGCTCTGTTCTCCCTGGTATCACAAGAAAGTCTGCTATCGAGATATGCAAGAAGAAGGGCTACAAGGTAAGCGAGAGAAAGATCTCTATCGAGGAGATCGCTGAGGCTTACGACAACGGCAAGCTTGACGAGGTATTCGGCACAGGTACTGCTGCTGTTATCTCACCTGTTGGTCATCTTAAGTGGGGCGACAAGGTAATGGAGATAAACAACAACAAGATCGGCCCTGTTTCACAGATGCTTTATGATACAATGACAGGCATTCAGTGGGGCAAGATACCAGACGAGTTTGGCTGGATCGTTAAGATCGACTAATATCGTGAATAATCAATGCGGTCTGTGCTTCGGTATAGACCGCATTTTTCATAGGAGTGATAAAAATGGAGCTGCAGCAGATAATAGACAAGTCACACAGGGTAGTATTTTTCGGTGGAGCAGGGGTATCAACAGAGAGCGGCATACCTGATTTTCGGTCGGTGGACGGACTTTACAATCAGAAATATGATTATCCCCCTGAGCAGATACTCAGCCACACGTTTTTTATGAGGCACACAAAGGCATTTTATGATTTTTACCGTGACAAAATGCTTTGTCTGACGGCAAAGCCTAACAAGGCGCATTACAAGCTGGCGGAAATGGAGAGGGCAGGCATACTTTCTTCAGTTATCACGCAGAATATTGACGGACTTCACACGGCGGCAGGCAGCAAAAAGGTGCTGGAGCTTCACGGAAGCGTACACCGCAACTACTGCATGGACTGCGGAAAATTCTACACTGCGGAGGATATTTTAAACAGCACAGGCATTCCGAAATGCACCTGCGGCGGAATAATCAAGCCTGATGTTGTGCTTTATGAGGAGGGGCTTGATGATAAAACTGTGACGGAGGCGGTGAGAGAGATATCTCAGTGCGACACGCTTATTATTGCAGGCACTTCTCTGACAGTTTATCCTGCGGCAGGAATGGTGAGATATTTTCAGGGGGATAATCTTGTGCTGATAAATCGGGACAAGACTTCCATGGACGGCTCCTGCGACCTTGTTATCCATGACAAGGTGGGGGAAACGTTGGATAAGATAGTGATAAAGTAATGTTAAACAACGCAATTACAAGGTGAGATAATAAACGGGCGAACACTGTTCGCCCCTACAGATGTGGATAGCCACATTTGCAGGGGGCAGTGTTCGCCCGTGTTTTTATGCTATTTTATTCGTCCATATGCTGGGCGGTATAAAGCTTGTAATACTCGCCTTTCTTTGCGATAAGCTGGTCATGAGTGCCGCACTCGGCAATGCCTTTGTTGTCGATATACATTATCTTATCGCAGTTTTTGATAGTGGAAAGTCTATGTGCGATAATAAATGAAGTTCTGCCAACAAGAAGTCTTTGAAGTCCTTGCTGAAGGAGCTTTTCTGTTCGTGCGTCTATTGATGAAGTTGCTTCGTCAAGGACAAGTATTTTCGGGTCGGAGAGGAGCGTTCTTGCAAAGGAGATAAGCTGTTTCTGTCCGCCTGAAAGCTTTGAGCCACGTTCGTTTACCTCGGTCATATAGCCGTCTTTCATTTCGTTTATGAACTCATCTGCGCAGACTATCTTTGCGGCTTCTCTTATTTCTTCTTCCGTTGCGTCAAGTCTGCCGTAACGGATATTATCATAAATAGTGCCGCTGAAAATAAAGCTGTCCTGAAGCATTATGCCCATTTGTGAGCGGAGGGAATGCAAGGTCGCCTGACTTATATCCTTGCCGTCTATGGTTATTTTACCGCTGTCCAGATCATAAAATCTTGACAGGAGAGAAACTACTGTAGATTTTCCTGCGCCTGTTGGTCCAACGAGGGCAACGCTTTCGCCCGGCTTAACGTCAAAGGAGATATGCTCCAAAACTGTTTTGCCCTGCTCATAGCTGAATGTAACGTCATCAAATTTTACCTCGCCTGTGATATCACCGATATCCTGAGCATTCGGCTTGTCTGCGATAGTGGCAGGCTCGTCAAGGGTTTCAAAGATACGCTCAAGGTAGGCGATATTGTTGATGAAGTTGTTGAAGATGTTTGACAGGTTCATGATAGGCTGCCAGAAGCTTGAAGCATAGCTTGTCATGGCAACGATAGTTCCAAGGCTCACTGCCGCAGGGGTCAGAACCAGCAGACCCACCACGAATATTGCGGCCCTGACGAGAGTAGAAACGTTGTCGGTAGCAGGCCAAACAAGGTTAGAATATTTCACGGCGTTTATCCAGCTTTTACGATATTTCTCGGAAAGTCTGTCGAATATCTGGGCGTTTTCTTCCTCACGGGTGAATATCTGGGTCACTCTTGCGCCTGTGATGTTTTCCTGCAAATAGGCGTTAAGGTTTGAGGATTTGTTTGAAACGTCCTGCCATGCTTTACGCTGTCTTTTCTTTATCATCATCATTATGACTGCAAATATCGGCAGACCCGAAAGCACCACCAATGACAGCTTCACATTCACAAAGAACATGAAAATCATGATGAAAAGCATATTAAGGCACTCGAGTATAACATTGATGATACCGTTTGAGAGCATATCCGACACGGAGTTTACATAGTTTACAACTCTGATGAGGATCTTGCCGTGTGGGCGGTTATCGTAATACTCAAATGGAAGCTCCTGCAAATGCTTGAAAAGGTCGGTACGGATATCGAAGATTATATCCTGACCAACAACTGTCATTATCCTTGAACGGATAGTGGAGAATGTTATGGACACGGCTATAGTGCCGACAAATGCGAGGGTGAGCAGGACGAGCTGTCCCATATTTTTCTGAGGTATGGTATTATCAAGAGCATACTGTGTGATGAGCGGTCCGAGAAGTCCTGATATTGCGGCGAACACGCTCAGCACAAGGGCGGTTATCATTTTGCCCTTATATTTTTTGATATACACAAAGGAGCGTTTCAGGTGGGCGAAGTCGAATGGGGTTTCAAGGACTTCGTCAACGTCATAACGGTTTCTTGCCATTTAGACCGCCTCCTTTCCGAAGCCATCGTTCTGCAGCTTGAACACCTCGTAATAGTATCCCTTTTTGGCGATAAGCTCATCATGAGTACCCATTTCGGTTATCTTGCCGTCATCGAGGATTATTATCACGTCGGCGTCCTTTGTGGAGGAGATACGCTGAGCTATTATTATCTTTGTACATGGGAAATCGAGATTTCTAAGGCTGTCCTGAATATACTTTTCTGTTTCCATATCCACGGCGGAGGTGGTATCGTCAAGGATAAGAATGGCAGGCTTTATGGCTAAGGCTCTTGCAAGGGAAAGTCTTTGCTTTTGTCCGCCTGAAAGACCTACGCCACGCTCGCCCACGATAGTTTCATAGCCGTCAGGCATTTTCTCAACGAACTCGTTTGCCGCCGCAAGCTTTGCATAGTGCTTAACGTCCTCTTCGGACATATCAGAGTCGCCGTATGCGATATTGCCGTCTATGGTATCAGAGAAAAGCAGGACGTCCTGCGTTGCCATACCTATTTGTGAGCGGAGCTGTGAGAGCTTACGCTTTCTTACATTCACGCCGTCAACGAGGACTTCTCCTGAGTTGGCATCGTAAAATCTTGGTATGAGATTTATAAGCGAGGTCTTGCCTGAACCTGTTTCGCCCATTATGGCAACTGTCTGACCTGCTTTTATCTTAAAGTTCACGTTGTCAAGGACTATATGCTTGCCAAACTTAAAGGTAACGTCCTTGAACTCGACATCTCCGTGAAGCCTTTCTGTCTGGTCAACTGCGTCTTCACGGTCGGTGATGATAGGTCTTGCATAGTATATCTCGATGACCTTCATTGCAGAAGCCATGAACCTTTGCATATCGTTCACATAGATACCAAGGTTTCTGACAGGGTTTGCGATGCCCCAGATAAGTCCTGAGATAGCAACATACTCGCCCATTGTTATTTCCCCTTTTATAAGGAAAAATCCACCGCCAAGGAGCATTACAACTGACAAGGCGTTTGCGAAAGCTTCCATATAAGGGAAGAATTTAAGCCACAGCAGTGACGCTTTTTTGTTGGCATCAGAATACTCTTTATTGGCTTTTTGGAACTTTTCTATCTCATAGTCCTCACGGGCGAAGGCTTTTACAACTCTGTTGCCTGAGATGTTCTCCTGAGCGTCGGTATTCATTTGGGATAACTTCTCACGGAGGTCAACGTAGACCGGCTTTGCCTTTTTATCAAGAAGCACCACCACGCCGAATATGAACGGTGTAACAGCCAGCAGAAGAAGTGCCATTTTCCAGCTTACCATAAAGAAATAAACTGATGAGGCTATAAACAGCGAACATGATTCAAGCATACCTTTAAAAACGAATGCCACTGCATGACGCACCATATCAAGGTCGCCTGTGAGCCTTGTCATAAGGTCGCCTGTTCGGTTGCGGTCATAAAACTCCATATCCTGATTTTCGATACGTCTGAAAAGGTGCGTCCTTATTCTGTATATCATGCCCTGAGATGATAATTCATAGGTCATGTTGCAGGTGTACTGACAGATAGTTCTAACCAAGGTAAAGCCCACCATGCCTGCAAGCAGCAGCCAGAACAGCTTCCTTTCATGCTCAAGATTAAAAAGTGCGTCCTTGCTTGAAAGAAACTTATCCACAAGCTCTTTGCTGAAATAAGGTGTGGTAAGATACAAGGCGTTGCATACGATAGACAGCACAAGGGCTGTTACATAGAATTTTCGGTAGCCTTTCAGATTGTGCCATATCCATTGAAGCTGGAACATATTCTTTCACTCTCCTTTTATTCTTCTAAACTTCATGCTCTCATAGGCACATATATAAAAATATGAAACCCATACTCTTTTAAGCTATGGGATATTATAAGCCCTTTTCAAAATAAAGTCAAGGGGGTAAAAGCATTTAGTTTACATAAAGCAAGCTAAAAAATCAACGAAAACACGAAGCTTTTGTTGTGCTTTTTCACAAATTATGAATATGTTGTTATCTAATGATAGTCATATTTAGAAGAAAACGTTTTCTTTAACTGTTATATTATCTTAAACTAAGGTTTCGCACAATAAAATAACCGCCCTGAAATAACAGAGCGGATAGAGGATATTTTTGTATGCAATAATATGCGAGCGAAAAAGTCACCCTTACGGGTTTATTTAATCCTGAAAAACATCGGTGAAGTAGCCTGCGTTGGAGATAGGTTCATTGCCGCCTGCAAGGTGCTTTGTACAGCCCATGACGTGGCATCTGAAAAAGCCATAGTCGCCCTCACGCTCCTCACAGCCGAGGACTGTCACAGAGGTAGGCTGCATATTGAAGCCGTGCCACATATTCATGGTGGAAATGCCAAGGATATGTCCTATCATCACCATTGATACGGCGAAGTGACAGAAGAACACAAGGGTTTCATCGCTGTGCTTTTCAATGCGGAACATACCGTTCTCGTGGATATAACCATGGTCGGCAAGAAGCTTATCAATACCCTCATGCACCCATTTAAGCTGTTCTTCGACATTGCCTGTTTGCATATAATCGGACTTGAACCACTTATTGCGGTCATAGTATATCTCTTTATCCGCCCACTCGGTGGGGTACATATCCCATGGGATACGATGTCCTCCATCAGAGGTGGGTATTATGCCGTTAAATTCTCTCAGCCATGGGAGAGTTTCCGCTGTATCCCCACGAAGCTTCAGGGAATATTCCGCTGTGAGCTGTGCTCTGCCAAGGGGAGAAACGTAGAACTTTGAAACGTCCCAATTCTTTACACGCTGTGCAAGAAGCTCTGCTTCACGCTTGCCCTTTTCTGTAAGAGTATCATGAACGTAATCGGGGTCGCCGTGTCTGATAAAAATAAGCCGCATAAAAATACCTCCTAGTTAGTCTGCCATTGGTTTTATTTCAGCGTTGTAGGCTCTTCTAAGGAAGAACAATGACGCCATAATCGAGAATATTTCAGCTATCGGGAACGCCCACCAGATAGCATCAAGCTTGCCTGTAAGGGAAAGAAGATACGCCACAGGAAGAAGCACAACGAGCTGTCTTGTAAATGAAACGAGCATAGAGGAAAGTCCCTTGCCAAGAGCCTGCAAAGATGAGATTATGATTATATCAAAGCCTGCGAAGAAGAAGTGTGTGCTGATTATACGCAGGGCTGTTACGCCTATGCTTAGCATATTATCGCTTGCGTCAAAGAGTTTCAGAAGCTGTGCAGGGAAAATCTGCATAATGATAATGCCGGCTATCATGATAGACACAGAATATATCATGGCGTATTTTATTGCACCTGTGATACGCTTTTTCTTTCTTGCACCATAGTTATAGGCAACGATAGGGATAAGACCGTTATTAAGTCCGAAAACAGGCATGAAAACGAAGCTCTGAAGCTTGAAATACACACCGAAAACTGCGGCGGCGGTGTTTGAGAAGCCGATAAGTATTTTATTCATGCCGTATGTCATGATAGAAGAGATAGACTGCATTATGATGGACGGCAGACCGACAGCGTAGATCTTCTTGATTATTTTTGCCTGCGGTCTATACTTCACAAGGTTTATGGTTATCTCTTTGTTGAACTTCATATTGAAGAAAAGTCCGAAAGCTGCAGCGGTGAACTGACCGATACAGGTAGCCACAGCCGCACCTGTTACGCCCCACTTAGGGAAGAAGCCCACGCCAAAGATAAAGCAAGGGTCGAGGATAATATTTATCACTGCGCCTATTCCCTGAGTATACATTGAATAGATAGTTTTACCAGTAGCCTGCAAAAGCTTTTCCATGGTCATCTGACAGAAAAGACCGATACTTAGCAGGCTGATGACGGTTAGGTACTGGTCGCCATATTCGATAATTATTTTGCTTGAGGTTTGTGAGCGATAGAAGATCTCGGTAAAAAATGCACCAAAAACCACGAAGATAACGAAGTTCACAAGGCAGAGGAAAATGCCGTTATTGGCGGCGCTGTTGGCTTGTTTGAAGTTCTTTTCACCAAGTGATTTTGACAGCAGTGCGTTGATACCGACACCAGTGCCTGCACCGAGGGCTATCATAAGATTTTGCACAGGGAAAGCCAGTGACACGGCAGTGAGTGCGTCCTCGCTTATTTTGGCAACGAATATGCTGTCGACGATATTATAGAGAGCCTGCACGAGCATGGATATCATGATCGGCAGGGACATTTTGAACAGCAGATCGCCTATGGGCTGCGTTCCCATTTTATTTTCTCTTACTTCTTCCATTTTACGATTCCCACCTTAGAGTTACTTTTTCTTAGAATATATACTTTAACCTTTTTATTATAACATTTTTATACGAAAGGTGTATGAATTATTTGTTAAATCAGCACAAATCGGTGGTGTCCTCTATGATTCAGAATTTATACAAGTTCTGAGCACAGGCGAACGATGTTCGCCCCTACCGATGTTTGTGGGGTTATCAAGGGTTGTGAGATAAACAATAATGCAAAATGTCAAGGGGGGTGGGCTGTCGAGGGCGCCAGCCCCTACAGATTGTTAGGGAAAGTTTGTTGTGCCGCAAAATCGCTACGCTCTTTGCGGATTTACATTTGCTCAGGGCGAGGGTGGGCGGTGCAGATTTTGTACTCCGATATGGGGTTTGTTTGATATATGGCTCTCGTGTGCTTTTTACACTTTAATCTGCACCTTGTCGGCTTACGCCGAATGAGGCTCTGCCTCATACTCCGCTCAGGGCTTTGCCCTAAGAACCCACAAGGGACTCTGTCCCTTGACCCTGCAAGCCCTCTAACGCCGGGCTTGAGCCTGCGTTTTATCTCTCGCTACGCTCGGTGCAGGGGGCACAACTTTGGTCAGCTTTGCTCACTCCTCACTCCTCATTCCTCACTCCTAACTCCTCACTTTACTCGCTTTACCGCTTGACGAAACCACTGTAAAGTAGTATAATATAAGAAATGCTGCTTATGCAAATTCTTTTACGGAGGTCCTTTATATGGAGAAAAAACCGTTTTATATCACTACCCCGATATATTACCCTTCCGGTAATCCTCATATCGGTCACTGCTACACCACTGTTGCCTGCGATTCTATTGCCAGATACAGACGTATGCAGGGCTATGATGTCATGTTCCTCACAGGCACTGACGAGCATGGTCTGAAAATCGAACAGAAGGCTGCTGAAAAGGGTGTTACACCTAAGGAATATGTTGATGAGGTAGTCAAGACTTTCAAAAAGCTTTGGAGCTACATGAACATCAGCTATGACAGATACATCAGAACTACTGACGATTATCACATTGAAACTGTTCAGAAGATCTTCAAGGCTCTTTATGACAAGGGCTACATTTACAAGGGCGAATACAAGGGCAAATACTGCACGCCTTGTGAGAGCTTCTGGACTGAGTCACAGCTTGACGAGAACGGCTGTTGTCCTGAGTGTCACAGAGAGGTAACAGAGGCTAAGGAGGAGGCTTACTTCTTCAAGATGTCACCATTTGCTGAGAGGATAGAGAAGCTTCTCACTGAGACAGATTATCTCCAGCCAAAGACAAGAGCCACTGAACTTGTAAACAACTTTATCAAGCCCGGTCTTGAGGATCTTTGTGTATCGAGAACTACTTTCAAGTGGGGTATTCCTGTTACATTTGATGACAAGCACGTTGTTTACGTTTGGATAGACGCACTTTCTAACTATATTTCTGCACTTGGTTTCTGGAACGAGCAGTACAATGATTTTGACAAGTTCTGGCCTGCTGACGTTCACATGGTAGCAAAGGATATCATGAGATTCCACGCTATCATTTGGCCTGCAATGCTTATGGCGCTTGATCTTCCACTGCCTAAGCATCTTGCTGTACATGGCTGGATAACATTCAACGGACAGAAGATGTCCAAGTCTTTGGGCAACGTTGTTGACCCGTTCATTCTTGGCGAGAGATATGGTGCTGACGCTATCAGATACCACATTCTTCGTGAAATGGCTTTGGGTGCAGACAGCTCATTCTCAAACGAGATAATGATAAACAGAATAAACTCTGACCTTGCAAATGGTCTTGGCAATCTTGTTTCAAGAACTGTAGCTATGGTTGACAAATATTTTGGCGGCACGCTTCCTGCTGACAGAGAAGCCGGCGATTTTGACGCTGAGCTTATTGCTGAGGCTAAGGGACTTGTTGCAAAGGTCGACGAGTTCATGGACAAGACTCAGATAAACAATGCTTTGGCTGAGATATTCAAGGTAGTATCCAGGGCTAACAAGTACATTGACGAGACAGCTCCATGGGTACTTGGCAAGGACGAGAGCAAAAAGGCAAGACTTGCGACAGTTCTTTACAATCTGCTTGAAACTATCAGGATAGTATCAACGCTTCTCAGCAACTTTATGCCTACAACAATGCCAAAGGTATGGGAGCAGATAGGTGCGGCTGAGAGCGACATCACATACGAGAACGCTGGCAAGTTTGGTGTACTTCCTGCTGACGTTACAGTTCACAGGGGTGAGATCATCTTCCCAAGAATTGACGTTGACAAGGAGATAGAGGAGCTTAACAAGATAATAGGCAGCAATGCAGAGCCTGAGGAAAAGGCTGACGATGGATTTGAGCCTGCGCCTATAGCTGACGAGATAACCATAGATGATTTTGCAAAGGTAGATCTGAGAGTTGCTCTTGTTAAGGACTGCGAGAAGGTAAAGAAGTCCAAGAAGCTTCTTTGCTTACAGCTTGACGATGGTTTTGGCGGCAGGCAGGTAGTATCGGGCATTGCGGCATGGTACAAGCCTGAAGATCTTATTGGCAAGAAGGTAGTTATTGTAGCCAATCTGAAGCCTGTGAAGCTTTGCGGAGTTGAGTCAAACGGCATGATATGTGCGGCTGACACACCTGACGGTGCGGCAAGCGTTATTTTCCCGGATCAGGACTTGCCATGCGGAGCTAAGCTTAGATAAAAAATTTATAAAAAAACAAGGAGCGGATTTCCGCTCCTTATATGCGTCTGTAGCTCAGTTGGATAGAGCGCAAGACTCCGACTCTTGAGGCCGCAGGTTCGATTCCTGTCAGGCGCACCAGCAGGGGCGTGCCCCTGCACCAAATCCGCTATCATTTATGGTAGCGGATTTTTTTTATTTCCGCCCATTGGTGTGATATGCTGGGAGCGTTATATGCTCGCCGTGGCGGGCATTTTACGCCCATCTTTCTTTTAAATCTTACTATTACGCCGCTAGGTGTAGTTGAGTTGTTATTTTTACTTTGTAGGTGCTTGCACCTGCACCAAATCCGCTATCATTTATGGTAGCGGATTTTTTTATTTCCGCCCATAGGAGCGATATGCTGGGAGAGTTATATGTTCGCCGTGGCGGGCATTTAAACCTTACCTTGTGTAAGGCGTTTTATTAATTACATATTTCATTCAGGCACTTTGTCACTTGCCTGCGCAGTTCTTCTCCTCCAAAGGGAAAGCCGAACTCTGCGGCGGAGCTTCCCCACTCAGGTGGGTGCTTCTTTGAGCCGTCAAAATAGCGGCTTTTCACCACGCCACGATAGCGTTTTGGCATTTTTGCCGCAAGCCCCTCACATTCTCTCAAGCGAAGCTGCACCTTTGCAAGGTCAAGCCACAAGTCAGTAAGCTTTTTCCCTCTGTGGGCTACCCTGCCGCAATGCTCCCCCACTGCGGCAAGCTGCGAGGACATTTCGCAGATATCTTCTTTAAGCCTCCACTCCTGCCACCTTAGTTTGCGATACTGTGAAAGCTTTCGCAGTGCGGCTGTATTAACTCTGCTTCCACCGCTTCTGAAATTATATCGGCTCGCTGAGGGTGCAAGCCTTTTTATGGAATTTACCTCTACGGAATAATCTATATTATCGTACATTTTTCTCCTTTCGCCTTTTTTGTACAGACATTTGGACAGTTAGTATGATATACTGTAAATAAAATAAAGCAATGACATTTCAGATAACCGTTTTCTGTATATCTCTCGGGGCGGAGATGTCAAAAAGGGGGCGGTTTATCCTCTTGACTTTTACAGGAAAATGTATTATAATTATATCAAAGCCAGATTTTATGCAGATATCTGTACTAACGATACATACAGTATACTACAGGTTTCTGCAAAAGTCAATAGCTATCAGCGAATTTGATACAGACTTCTGTATCTTTTGTGAAATAATCACAATTGGAGGAAGAAAATATGACTGAAATGTACAAAAGGATAAAAGAACTATGTGAGGAGAACAATATGACGGTATCGCAGATGTGCAAGGAGCTGTCTATAACGAGGAGCTGTTTATCTGAGCTGAGCAAAGGCAGGACGGAACGACTTTCCGCAGAGAATTCTACAAAGATAGCGAACAGATTTGGAGTGAGCGTACAATATCTTATATCTGGTAGGGAAGAAGATTTTGACACGAAGCTGAAATATGCATTATTCAACGGCACGCTTGGAGTGACGGACGAAATGTTTGACGAGGTCAAGCAGTATGCAGAAATGGTCATGCTCAGAGAGGAAGCAAAGCGCAGAAAGGCTGGTGAAAAGTGAGAGATGACGAACATACAGGAATTGTATGATATTTGCAGTAGAGAGAACATAACTATAGATTTTATTGATTGTCCAAAGTGCGGGGCGATATCGCTTTTTGGCGCAGGTGGCTGTGCGATCGGCATAGATAGTCAGACGCCTGCAAGGCTTTTGAAAGAGCGCACTGCTCACGAGATAGGTCACTGCGTAAAGGGTGCGTTTTACAACAGATACGCCACGGCAGACAACATCTCACAGCATGAATACCGTGCAGACAAGTGGGCGATAGAAAATCTGATACCTAAAAGCGAGCTTATCAAAGCCATAAAGAAAAATCTGGACAGTATTTATCTGCTTGCGCAGCATTTTGATGTGAGCGAGGATTTTATGATAAAGGCTTGCAGGTATTATGGGGTTTATTTTGGGTAGAAAAATACCGCCGAGGGCGATGTGAGTCCTTGGCGGTTGGTTTTAGTATAGCTTTTTTGCGGTCAATTCTTCAAGAGTGCCGATCTTATTGAACAGGTCTTTTATAATGTAAATCACGGCAAATTGTCAAGTGTGCTAAAACTTCACGCCCCAACTGAAATTCTCAGGGAGATCGTCAGGTTTGTTCGCAGGGTCACGATACTGCCCTACAATGCCTTTAGACCTTGGCGAACTTGTATCACACCACTGTGCAAGCTTGTATCTGCCGTCCTCCCCTGCTATCCAAAAGGCATAGCCTGCATCGTCGCCATTGACGCTAAGTGCGTCATGGACTGCTTTTTCAAGCTTTTTGGATTCGTCATGCACTGCCGAGCAATCCACCACAAGCTCCACCAAAGTAAAGCCTTTTTTATTCATGTCTTTCCCTCAATTCTTTCATCAAAATATTGATCCCCATTTAATATTTCGACAAGTATATTATACAAAATTTACCCGATTTTGTCAAGGAAGAGGCAGGCTTAATTACTCAATTTTACCATTTGCACAAAGGCAGGCTATTCTGATTGTCTATTTTATATATTTTCAGACAAAAAAGAACCGCTCATTTGAGCGGTTCTCAAAATGCTTTAATTGTAAATTAGCCAGCTGCAGCTGCACTCCAATCAGCCTTTGCGTATGCTGTATCACGGAATGCCTTATTAGCATCGTCAGGCTTGCTACATGGGTTTGGATACTGACCAAGAACTCCACCTGTTGGGTTCTCAACGTCAGACCACTGAGCAAATGTAACGTTACCATCATCGCCAAGAACATATACGCAATAGCCAGCGCCATCACCATTGTCCTTAAGTGCATTCCAAACTGCAGAAGCAAGCTTAGCCTTTGCGTCATCTCCAGTGCCACCAAAATTCGCCGCAATCTTGTTACCCTTACTTGATGCAGTCTTCATTGAAGCATCAGCTGTTACTGATGTACCCTCAACGAGCATATCAGCAGCCTCGTTGTTTACAGTTGTGAAAACGAGCTTAGCGTTTGAGTTAGCTGTCTTGAGCTTTGACTTCTTTACATAGTTCATCATTGTAGGAACGAGGATAGCTGCAAGGATACCGATGATAGCGATAACAACTACGAGCTCTACAAGGGTGAAACCTTTTCTGTTAGATTTCTTCATAGAAAATCCCTCCATAATAAATTAAATAAATTTGTTTATAAAAGAGCTGCAAGCCGATTTAAGCAGCTACTTTCCAACAATTAAGTGGCTTCCGGAGTTCTTTGTGTTCTCCTTATCATCATGATTAAAGTATACATCATCTTGTCCAAAATGTCAATAGTTTTTCAGATTTTTTCTCAAGTTTGTTCAACTTGACGAAAAACTAATTTTCAATCGGTCATTTTGACGATTGGTAACACTATGTTGACATTTTCACAAGAAATTATGTCACACACTTTGTCACACACCATTTTATGATGTATCACCTTACATCGTTCTTAATTATATCTTAAAACAAATAAATTGTCAAGACTTATTTAACACTTTCGTTATTTTTGTGTACTCTGTACACTTCTCATTCATTTTTGAATACAATTTGCACTATTTGTTTTGCATATTTAACTATTTGTATAATTCCTTCATCTTATTATACAGATTTTCAGAAGCGTTTTCTATCTCCGCCCTGCCATAATAAAGCGACTCCGAGGTGCTTATAAAAAGGTCAAGTACCCCCTGATCTTCAAGCTTCGGGGACATTATTTCAAGCTCATCTGAGCTTGCCATTTTCTCGTTGGCTTTATACTCTATCCCGTCAAGCATATCCCTCGCTTCAAGGGCTTCCAATGCCGCCTTTGATGCAGGCACGCCCTTTCCCATACCCTGCAGGAGAGCCATTTCCTCACCGTTCACAAGATAGTCAAGAAGCTTTGCGGCTTCCTCAGGGGACTTGGTATTTTTCTTTATGGCATAAACGCTAGTGGGCTTTTTATACCAACCGCTGCTCACTGCCTGCTTATGCTTTGGATAGTCGCCTATAACGATGTCAAAACCAAACTTCTGAGCAGGCTCGCAGTAATACTTTGCGTCTGATATCCAGGAAGCCACGCCTGCCGTCAGGCACTTTTCAAGATCGTTCCTATCGAAATCCCACGCAGGTTTTGTGACCTTTTTATTTAGCATTTCCTGATAAAAGGCGAGCATGAGCCTTACGTCCTCCGAGGTATACTGAAACTCACCGCTGTCAGATAACATTTTTCTTCCCGTTACCTGCTCCACATACGCCACAGAGCTGAGATAAGCCGCCTTTTTCGTCATTTCAACAGGATACACCTCGTCTGACTTCATGACCTCTGCCGCATTTATAAGGTCAGACCAATTTTCAGGCAGGCTCAGACCATATCTGTCATACATCGTCTTATTATAGTAGAAGGTTATACAGTTCGTACCGGTAGGCAAGGCGTTAAGTTTGCCGTTTATTGTGCCATACGAAAGGCTGTCATCATCAAATGCTGAGAGATTTATGTATTCCGACAGCTCATTAAGGTCATAAAAGTCCTCGCCGTCGGGAGAATATTCATAGAGCCAACTGTAGTTTAACTGCATGATATCTGCGGTGGTGTCAGAGAAAAATTCCACGTCCATTCGTGTTTTGAAGCCGTCAAAGTCTGCATACTCAGGTCTTACCACAACGTTCTTATTGCTGTTCTGATAGGCTTTAAGCCCGTCGAGAGTATACTCGTTACGCGCGTCCTTGCCCCACCACGAGAAGGACACCTCGGTCTTTACATTATGCTCCATTCTTCTTTCAAACAATGCGCAGCCCGTCATGACAGTCGCTGTGCAGATCGCTGAAGCGGTCAAAGCCGCACACCTTACAATGCGTGTTCTCAACTGCGGCTCACCTCTTCCTCTTTTTTATCATATATCACCGCTCTTGCGTCCTCACTGTGTTCTGCTTTCTCGCAGGCTTTTTCTGCCATTTCGTAAAGTTCATCATAATCATCGCTTGTTTCAGGGTAGACCGACGCACCCACTGCACATTTTATGTAGCCCCTGTCATCGTCAAGGCAACATTCCTTCAGCTTATCGTTAAGCTCTTTAACATAGGTCCTCACATCACCATAGGCTCTCACAAGGTCAAAGTTCGTGTGGTCTGCAAACAGAACAAACTCGCCCTCCCTGAAAATTCCGCAGATATCGCCCTCCTTGCGGTTCTCCACCAGTATTTCGGCGACTTTTCTTTCAGCTTCCGCCACTATCTCCTCGCCATAGTTGAGCCTTATAAGCTCCAGATTTGTTATTTTCACGATAATAAATGCGATAGTCGAGCCTGAGATACAAGTTTCCATTTTATCCATAATGCTGTTTTCGGTATATTCCGCAGTGAAAAGCCCTGTATTTTCGTCCACCTTTGGATATTTTCCAAACTTCGGTCCGTTCTGCGGGTCGTTATCCGCCGCCGCTGCCGCAGATATCATAATAAATACGACTGCGCAGCAAATAAAGATACCAAGGCATTTAAGCCCTGTTTTCACATAGTGACGCAAAGTGTCTGACATATCCACGGTAGTAATGACCACCCAATCGTCACGGCAATCATCAATAGCACAGATAGTAGTCATATCCGAAACGGTGACGCCAGTGCCTCCCTCAAGGAATTTAGAGAGCTTTTCATCGAGTTTTTCGCCGACAACACTTTTTCCGTCGTTAGCATAGATTATCCTGCCATCGTCATCACACAGCATGGTATTTATCTCGCTGTAATTGTCAGAGGGCAGAAAAACAAGATCAAACTCTGTTGAAAACACAGAGGAGATAAAAATAAGATCGTCATTTATCCTGCCTGCGAAATACACTCGTCTGTAGTTATCGTCCTGTCCTGTGAACCATTTTATCTTGCTGTCACCCATAAGGTCGGAAACTCTCTTGTATATCTCATCGTCAAAGATATCCTTTGTACCGTCGGTTATCTTTCCTACATTATGTTCATTACTGCTTACAATGCCAAAATCAGTATAGTTGCCCAATGTACTAAGCTCTATAAGCCTCTCAGTGAGAACATTCTCCTCATTAAGCACAGCAAATTCACTCTTTGACGTATCAGTAGGATCATATTTCGCATAGTCCTCATTGCCCATTATAAGCTTGGCAGTGTCCTCCATTTTCTTCATAAAGGCAGCCACATTCTGGTCTGCTTCCGCATTTATGGCAGAGCAAAGCTGAGCCTCTTTCTGAAATGCGTTCACACCGCTGTAATAGCAGGCACACGCATACACAAGCAGACAAGCAACGAACAGCACTAACACGCTTGTTTTCAAAATAGATCTTCTATATTTTTTTATTTTATCATACAGTTCAAAATCAGCAGAATTTTTCAAAAGCTATATCACCTCTCAGGCTAAATTACTATAATCATTATTAATTATAACACATATGCCCATAAAATAAGTGATTTTTTTGTTAATTATTGCTCAATTTGTATTGTACGGTTTATATTTTCTCTGACACGGCACTGTCTAACCTTATTCGCATGGCGTTTCTTTTTGGTTTCCGCTTCAAAAAGCGACAGTGCCGCCCATGCCGCAGTGAACACGATGCCTGCGGCAAACACTGCTCCCATGTTCCTCTCTGCCACCGCAACAAACAGGAAAAACAGCACCATTCTCATTATAGTTTTCATAAGCCACCTATCGCCGCCTGCACCTGCCGCAACGATAAAAACATTCATCATGATTATCCATATCATTTTTACACACATCCTCATATTTTTTCTTTTTCTATTTCGGGGCTGTATGTATGATAACACAACTTCATGAATTTGAGGGGTAATTTTTTGGACAGCTAGTTTTTTGTCGATATGCACAGATAAGAACGTTTGTTTTGATATAAATTCTACAAATCCAAAAGACCCCGCGGCAAAAGCCACAGGGTCTTTCAGAGAAGTAAGAAGTATAATATGAAGAAAAAATTATGAATGGGGAATGCTAAATTTATGTATTTTTCCATGCCATTTCACTTTTGCCGCACTCTGAAAATTCAGAGCACAGCGAGATGAAATGAAAAGAAGAATGAAGGAAAATTATATATGAAAACTCATTATATGAAAAACTCATTATGAGTAATTGGTTGACGGAACTTTCATCAAGCTCTCAAAGCTTTTGCCTGAGGTCTTTCTCGGTGTTCCTCTGACCTTGTATATATAATACCTGTTCAATATGATAGTTTTATGAAAAGACACTGAAAATAAGCTGATAAGAATGGCAAAGTGGTTTTCATAATAACGTAGGGGCGAACAGCGTCCGCACACAAAACGCAAGTCAATCCGCCGCCTGCATATTCTCTATCCTGATGTGACTACAAGCACATCTCCCTCTTTGAGCCGCAACCTGCCGTTTGGGATAAGTATACGCCCCTGACGTTTTATCATTACTATCAGGCTGTCCTCTGACATTGTTATTTCCGACACTTTCAGACCGCACCACTCGTGGTGCTTATCAAGGTTCATTTCGCTTAGGACAAAATGGCTGTCGTCATAAAAGCCTGCCGCACTCAGCACCACAACGTCCCCTGCAAGTATCTGGGTTTTGCCTGTTGGTATTATCTTCTCTTTGTCACGGAGTATCATCACCACAAGCAGACCTCTCGGAAAAGGTATATCCTTTATCTTCCGCCCTGCCCAATTGCTGTCCGGCTGAACCGAAAGCTTTATAAACTGCACTTCCGTTTCGTCGCTGTAGTCATTGAACGTTTTCATTACGTTCTCCTCATCGTCTATCATATCGAGCTTTTTAGCAAACAGCGGCAGAAGCGTCCCCTGAATACCGATAGACATAAGCACGATACAGAAAACGATATGGAAAACGTCATTTTTCATATATGCGTCATCAACTGTCGCCATGATAGCGAAAACAATGGAGGTCGCTCCTCTTAATCCTGCCCATGAGATAAGGGCTATCTGCTTCCACTTTGCACCGAAAGGCTTCATGATAACAGTAACAGCCGCAGGTCTTGCAACGAATGTAAGGAACAATGCTATCGCCGCCGCAGGAAGTATTATTGACGGCATTTGTGACGGGAATGCCAAAAGTCCAAGGAGGAAAAACAGCAATATCTGTGTGAAGCCCGTTATTCCGTCAAAGAAATGCACAAGGGCTGTTTTGCCTGATATTTTTGTGTTGCCAAGGACAATGCCAACTATATAGCAGCTTAGATAGCCGTTTCCGCCCACCGCCGAGGGTAGAGCATAGGAAAGAATAGCTATGGCAGTAACAAAGATAGCGTCAAAGCCTGCTGCGTCAAATCGCACACGTTTTATGAGATACACTGCGCCCAAAGATATAAGCGCACCGAAGCCCACACCGAAGAACACCTGTGCAAGCAAGCTCACAACAAAACCTCCTGCCGTCGCACCGCCTTTCATTACTGAAAGTATTATAACCGTGAGCATATAAGCCCAAGGGTCGTTGCTTCCGCTTTCAAGCTCCAGTATTGAAGCCGTACCGTATCGCAGGTTCAGCTTTTTGCTTCTCAGCACCGAGAAAACCGACGCTGCGTCTGTGGAGCTTATAACAGCGCCTATAAGCAGACTTTCCAGCCACTCAAAGCCCAGCACAAGCTTGCAAAATGCTCCAGTTGCAAAGGCTGTGAGCAAAACTCCTGCGGAAGCAAGTATAAGTGACTTGCCTGCCACCTTTTTGGCTTCGCTCCATTTCGTGCCGAAGCCTCCGTAGAAGATTATGAAAACAAGTCCCACCGAGCATATCTCCTCGGCAAATTTATAGTTATCGAACTCTATTTTAAAAAGCCCGTCAGAGCCGAACAACATTCCAAGGAGAATGAACGCCAGCAATGCAGGAAGTCCAAACTTGTCCGATATTTTATTGAAAAACACACAGCACAGCACTATCACAGAAGATAAAATGAGCATTGTGGTCAAGCTTATCACCCCTTTTTACCTTATTATAAAAATAGCGCTTTGGGTATCTTCTACTCAAAGCGCCTTTGCTTGTGTAAATATTATAACATATTCGCCCCTGTGCTGTCAACTTTTTGCCCACATCTTACGGAAATTTTACATTACCCCTTGACAATATCGAACATATGTGCTACAATCAATAGTGAAGCAGTATATCCAAATAAAAAACGCCTGCCTTTTACAGCAGACGTTCGCCTATTTATATCTCGGCTCTTTTATCCTTGTCCAAATTTTTATTTGTAGCAATCGGCAATATCTGAAATAGCGTCCTTTGCCATTTCCACTGCCCTTTCAGGTCCAAGCACCTTTGCCTGTGAGCCGAACTGGAAAAGCCAGCCCCAGAATGTTGGTGCGACCTGTACCTCCTCATTTATATAGAAGGTATTGTCGGAATTTTTGTGACATATGGTTTTCTCACCAAAACGATCCATTACAACATCTATGAGCTTATTGTCAAACTGCAATTGCAGCGTCATAAGCTCGCCGCCGTACATTCCGTAGATAGTCTGACGATTTGTGACCTCTGTCTTCTCCTCCTCGGAAAGCTCCCTCCTGGGGATATCTGTAACAGTGACCTGAGTCATTCTGTCAACTCTGTAGCGGCATATCTTTTCATGCTTTTCACAATAGCACACAAGGTAATAGTTGTCGTTTTCCCAAACCAGAGAATACGGTGAAACCGTATACACCTCGCCGCCGTGACGAAGCTGTTTGCGTTTTTCAACGGTGTATTCGTAATACTTGAAGTGTATCTCCAAGCCGCTGAAAATGCCCTCTTGTATGCTGTTTATAGCATAGTATATCTGCTCATTGAAGGTCTTTGTCCTGTTTGACACATAGACCATTCGGCGCAGATCCTTTGCCTTGTGTTCAGATGTAAGTGATTGTATCTTCTTTAACAGCTCCTTCGATTTCTTCTGTGTAAGAAACCTGCTTGAAGCAACTGCATCTGCAAGAACATACAGCTCCTCGTCCTGAAACAGCCTTTGAGCAAGATAATAAGCGTTGGAGTGACCGTCCTTAGTTATCTCAATATCCATTCCGCTGTCGCAGAGGGTCTTGATATCGTCATAGATAGTCTTACGCTCAGCTTTTATGCCGTAGTCGCCCAAAATCTCGATAAGCCTGTTTCCTGTAATGGTGTGCTTTTCGTCTGTCTTGGTCTCAAAAAGCTTTTTCATGGTCAAAAGCTTCTGTTTCTGTCTGGAAACTCCTGTCACTTTATTTTATCCTCCCCGCTGCGTTTCATATCCGAAACCTTAATTCTTGAGCCGTCCGGCTCAATGATCGTCGTGGCTTCAAGCTGACCTGTCAGGTTAGCTATAACGCTTCTGCGATACTCATTTCTCAAAGCCTCACGCTCAGACTTCTCCTCTGGGGTAAGCTCTCTTTTTCTCGCAATAGCAGTAAGCTCAGACAATCTGTTAAGCTTTACTTTCTCCATAAATATTTACACTTCTCCTTAAAGCTTCACACTGCCCTGTGTTTTTATTTTTATCCGCAGTATTCGGCTCAAAATAGAACGGGCAGCTTACACAATACCGCCCTTTTCATTCAAAAGATGTTCATATCGGCTTTTTTCTTTATTTATATTTATAAGTCCAACAAAACACCCTCAAACAAATTTGCAGATACATTATAACACATATTTCTTTAAATTGCAATGGTAAAATGCACAAACAGTCCGTTTAATTTCCCACAAATTAAACAAGAATTTTGAAAATTGTGTTTGTCCAAAAATTTGCCCACAATATATAGTGGGTAAAAAAATGGTCAGAAAACATCGAAAAAAGATAAAGAAAGGATTTTTATGCAGCACACAAAGGTATCATACGAGCTTATACAAAACTATATCTCAAGTTCTCGTGACACTGAGAAAGATAGTCCCGACCCTGCCTCTGCCATAGAAAACAGGCTCATGCGTGAGATAGTGCGGGAAAATTTGACGAAACGGCAGAAATGTTATATAATAATGTATTATACAAAGGGCATGACAATGCAGGAGATAGCCGACGCAGAGGGTGTTTCAAAATCCACTGTATCAAGGACTATCGGGCTTGCAAGAAAGCGGATATCCTGCGGTATGAAGCCTGCCATGCTCAAAAGCGCACTGAAAGGGAGATAGCATTGAACGCACCTGTGAATAAATTCGTTAGAGAATATGCAAAGTCAGGCATAGCGAGGTTTCATATGCCCGGTCACAAAGGGCAGAAATTTCATGGTCTTGAGCCGTGGGATATTACCGAAATAAAGGGTGCGGACTATCTTTTTGAAGCCGAGGGGATCATCGCACAGAGCGAAGCCAAAATGGCAGAAGCCTATGGCAGCAGACGGACTTTTTACTCTGCCGAGGGGTCGAGCCTTTGCATAAAGGCAATGCTTGGCATAGTATGTCGCAGTGGACAAGGAAAAAAGATAACTGTTGCCGCACCAAGAAACGTCCACAAGGCGTTTATAAATGCCTGCATACTCCTTGACATTGACGTGGAGTGGATATATCCAAAGGGCGAGTTTACGTCTATATGCGCAGGAAGCGTCACTCCCGAGGACGTTGAGAAAGTGCTGTCAAGGACAAAGGCAGATTGCGTTTATGTGACCTCGCCTGACTATCTTGGCGATCTCAGCGACATAAAGGGCATGAGCGAGGTTTGCAGAAAATACGGCGTGCCTCTTCTTTGCGACAACGCTCACGGAGCTTATCTGAAGTTTCTCCCTGAGAGCCTGCATCCCATGGACTTGGGGGCTGATATGTGCTGTGACTCTGCTCACAAAACGCTTCCATGCTACACAGGGGGAGCAATGCTTCATATTTCAAATCACGCCCCTGCGAATTATGATGATTGCGCCAAAGAGATAATGTCAATGTTCGGCTCAACAAGCCCCTCCTATCTTATAATGGAGAGCCTTGACCTTTGCGCTAACTATGTGAATGGTGATTTTCCTCGTGACCTTGAACGCACTGTGGAAAGGGTAAAAGTCTGCAAAGATAGGATAACAGCTTTCGGCTGGCATACCATAGGCGAAGAGCCTATGAAGATAACAGTTGCCGCATACAAAAGCGGTATCACAGGTGACGGCCTTGCAGACAGGCTGAGGGAATATGGCATCGAGCCTGAATACAGCGACACACAATATGTTGTGCTTATGCCGTCGCCTTTCAACAGCGAGGAGGACTTTTTGAAACTTGAAAAGGCGTTTTCAGAGATAAAACAGCCTAAGATAAGGCTTTTCGGTGACTTGCCCGCTATACCAAAAGGGATAAAACGCATGGGTATAAGGCAGGCGGCTTTTTCGGCTCAGCACACCGTAAACGTAGAGGACGCCTGCGGTCTTATATGCGGAATGACCGTCACAAGCTGTCAGCCCTCTGTGCCTGTGGCAGTGAGCGGTGAGGAGATAACACCGCAGGTAATAAAAATTTTGAAAAACTATGGAATTGAACGCATAAATGTGCTATAATATAAGGTGTAGCTAAAAAAGCTATTATTACATCAAAATAACAGGAGGCAAAATCATGAAACTTGTCTATGCTATCGTAAACAGCGATGATACCTACGCTGTAAATAAAGGACTTCTGAAAGCCGGCATAAGAGCCACAAAGCTTTCTTCAACAGGCGGTTTTCTTATGTCAGGAAACACCACCTTTCTTATCTGCTGCCCTGATAAGCAGGTAGACCTTGTTATAGAGGTCTGCAAAAAGTATTCAAAGAAAAGAAAGCAGTTCGTTCCGTCATCAACTATCATGGAGCCTGACGGTGCGGCTTCATATCCTGTTGAGGTGGCTATCGGCGGCGCAACTATTTTCGTTACTGATATCGAGCGTTTTGAGAAAGTCTAAGGGATAGAAAATTTTCAGAAAGGGGTCTGAGAGCTTGATAATATACGGAAACAGCGAGCCTCGCAGGCTCGTATCTGAGATGATAAAAAAGAAACGAGAGCCGCACTCCATAATGATACACGGAGAAAAGGGGCTTGGTAAAAAGACCCTTGCACGGTGGATAGCGGCGGCACTCTTGTGCGAACGTCAGACAGGCGAGCCTTGCGGCATTTGCAGGACCTGCAGAATGATAGCCGACGGAGCTCACCCTGACGTTATGGTGGCAAAGGCAAACAGCAACGGCAACTACATCGTTGACGATTCTATCAGACCTATAGTTGCGGAAGCTCCCGTTGCACCGAACGAGGCGAGAATGAAAGTATACATAATCCCTGACCTTGACTTGTCGGTGAACACTGTTATTCAGGTGCAGAACATTCTGCTTAAAGTCATAGAAGAACCGCCTGAGCATACCGCTATAATACTTACGGCGAGAAGCAAGGAAATTTTTCTGCCTACCATAATCTCACGAGTGCTTTCCCTTGGCATGACCTCTGTCACGGAGGCGGAGAGCATGGCGTGTTTGCAGGAGAAATATCCTGCCGTTGCCCCTGCGCTCATAAGCGAAGCTGTTTCAGCAGGGCGTGGAAATATCGGCAGATGTGTCGAGTATCTTGAACACTCCCAGTTTTTTGACAGCGTGAAGCTTGCAAGAGGTCTGTGCGACGCAATGTGCGGCGGAAACGAATATGACGTTTTGAAAACGCTATTTGTGGCAGACGGCAAAAAAACGTTGCTGAGAGAGGGGCTGAGCCTTTTTCAGGAGATACTCCGTGACAGTGCGGCATTCAGACTCGGGGGAGAAAGTGAAAAGTCTGTGAGCTGTGCGAAAGAGGGTGCAAAGACGCTCAGCAGAAGCCTTTCCTCAGATCAGGCGGTCAGGCTTTACGATATAGTTTCTGACTACATAGGCAGGATAGACGCAAACTGCAACATAAGCCTGACTATAAACAGTCTGGCAGGACAGATATATTCTGTCACAGGAAAGTAGCTGACGGCTTGCGGCTGTGTTACAAAAAATTGCAGGGTGAACAGTTCACCCGCTTGGATACAGATCTGGCACAGCGGTCTTGCCGTGATATATATTTGAAAGGAAAAAGAGATGTTAAAAATAATCGGAGTACGCTTTAAAAGCGTTGGCAAGATATACTACTTCGACCCAAAAGACTATGACGTGAAAATGGGCGACAAAGTTATCGTTGAGACCGCAAGGGGCGTTGAATGTGGTGAAGTTGCGCTTGTGGACAGGGAAATAGACGAAACAAGATTCACAAACCCCGTAAAAGGCATTATAAGGCTTGCCACCCCTAACGATATGAAAACTATCGAAAAAAACAGACAAAAGGAAAAGGACGCTTTCAAGATATGCGAGCAGAAGATAGCCGCTCACAAGCTTAAAATGAATCTTATTGACGTTGAATGTACTTTTGACAACAACAAGCTTCTTTTCTATTTTACCGCCGAGAGCAGAGTTGACTTCCGTGAGCTTGTAAAAGACCTTGCCGCGGTATTCAGAACGAGGATAGAGCTTCGTCAGATAGGCGTTCGTGACGAGGCAAAAATGCTTGGGGGTCTTGGCATCTGCGGACAGCCTTTCTGCTGTTCAAGATTTTTGGGAGAGTTCCAGCCTGTTTCTATTAAAATGGCTAAGGAGCAGGGCTTGTCACTTAACCCTACGAAGATCTCAGGCACTTGCGGAAGACTTATGTGCTGTCTGAAATACGAGCAGGACAGCTATGAGGATCTTCTCAAGCACACACCAAAGGTAGGCGCTATCGTAAAAACTGCTGACGGCAGAGGCGTTGTTGAGGAAGTAAATCTGCTCACAGGCAAGCTGAGAGTTAAAATGGATAAAAACGACAATGTTGTTGTGATAAAGAAAGACGATATTGAGGTAATAAAGGATTCTGTTATAAGGCTCGACCGTGACGAGATAAAGGCTCTGAAGGGGCTTGAGGGCAAGTAATTTCAGCGCTTTGCACGAGCGATCACCGCAACATAAACGGGCTGTCGAGGGCGTCAGCCCCTACACAAAATCGGCGCAGCATTTATATATATATCAGCAAATCATCAGATAAATATGCAGAAAGGAACGTCCATATGGCAAAGGTGAAAACTTCGTATGTGTGCAGTCAGTGTGGATATGAAACTTCAAAATGGAACGGCAAATGCCCTAACTGCGGCGAATGGAACACCTTTGAGGAGGTCGAGCTTGCGGTCAGAGCGGGCGGTGCAAAGTCTAAGCCCACAACTGTCAGGGATATTTCCGACAAGATAGTTGGCATAGACGACGTTGACGCAAGCTACAACGAGATACGTTATGCAACGGGGCTGAAAGAGCTTGACAGAGTGCTTGGGGGAGGGCTTGTGAAAGGCTCTCTGGTGCTTCTGGGCGGTGAACCGGGCATAGGAAAATCCACAATGCTTTTGCAGATATGTCAGTATTTAGGGCAAGACCACACCATACTTTATGTATCGGGAGAGGAGTCTGTACGGCAGATAAAGCTTCGTGCAAACAGGCTTCATGTTGATTCTGAAAATCTGTATCTTCTTGCAGACAATGACTGCGAGCAGATATGCTCTGTGATAGTAAAAGAAAAGCCTGAGATAGTCATAATCGACTCTATCCAGACCATGAACATAAGCGGGATATCCTCAGCGCAGGGGTCTGTGACACAAGTAAGAGAATGTACAAATATGTTCATGCGCACGGCAAAGTCGGAAGAGATACCAATGTTCATAGTAGGTCACGTCAACAAGGACGGTGCTATCGCAGGACCTAAGGTCATGGAACACATTGTTGACTGCGTGCTGTATTTTGAGGGTCAGCGAAATCTCACCTACAGGATACTGCGAGCAATAAAGAACCGTTTTGGTTCGACAAATGAGATAGGTATGTTTGAAATGGCTGACAGCGGTCTGCTGGAAGTTGAAAATCCCTCTATGATGTTTTTGGAGGGCAGACCTACAGACGCTTCGGGAACTTGCGTTGCCTGCATAATGGAGGGCACAAGGCCTGTTATGGCGGAAGTCCAGGCACTTGTGTGCAAGAGCGTGCTTGCCTCCCCAAGACGTACTGCCACGGGCTTTGACTACTACAGAATGGCGATAATAATAGCTGTGCTTGAAAAGCGGCTTGGCTATTTTTTCGGTGGGCTGGACGTTTACATCAACATTGTAGGCGGATTAAAGCTTGATGACACTGCGGCTGACCTATCGGTGGCGTTGGCGCTTTATTCGGGGCTGACGGACAAGGTAATAAGCGACAAGCTTATCGCCCTTGGCGAGATAGGCTTAGGCGGAGAGCTTAGGAGCATTTCCCACTGTGAACAGCGCCTTGCGGAGTGCGAACGAATGGGCTTTGAAACTTGTATCGTTCCTGCACATTCGCTGAAAAGCGTTGACACAAGCAAGTTCTCAATGAAAATAATCGGTGTGCGCTCAATAAGAGAAGCGTTCAAAGCTATAGGCTGATAAGCTGATACAGAACAACACAAAACGGACGGAAGACCAAATCTTCCGCCCGTTATTTTTCTGTCTTATGTAGAAGCCGCACGCTCTCCCATAATATCGCTTCTGAGAAGCCCATAGATATTGAAATCTGTATAGATGTTCACAAACTTTGCCTGACGCTTTGTTCCCTCACAGGTAAAGCCGCATTTTTCCATTACTCTGTTTGAAGCCACGTTCACCGTCATGACCTCAGCTTCAAGCCTTTGAACGCCTGTTTCCTCAAAGCAAAATCTGATCACACGCCTGAGAGCTTCGGTGACAAAGCCCATGTTCTGATATGCCGCCGAGATACGATAGCCTATCATTGCCTGTCTGTCATTCTCGATATTGAAGAGATTTACCTCCCCTGCCAACCTATGATTTTTCTTTAGCTCTATCCCCCAGCTTATATGATCCTTTTTGCCGTTGTTAAGAGTGCGTCCGAAAAAAAGTGATGGCTCTCTTTCCTGCCTTGTCATGTTTCTTCCCCAATATTTGTAAAGGCTCTCGTCAGCCATATATGTTTTCATATCCTCTGCGTCAGTAGCGGTCTTCGCCCTGAGTATGAGTCTTTCTGTTTCCAGCACAGGAAAATGAGAAAAGTAATAGTCCATATCCTGCAAAATAAACACTCTCCCCCTGCTTATATAATAAAATTTCCCAAGTCTACTAAAATTATAACATAAAATCTAATAAAAATCAAGTGTTTTTAAGCGAAATACACAAAAAAGCAGAAAACGCCCCGAAACAAGTTCGGGACGCTCTCTGTTCTATAATCTGGAGAATTAGAAATCAACTTCTGTATCGTAGTAGCAGCACTTGAGGAGCTTTTCCATTTCTTCCTGTGAAGGCTGACGTGGGTTAGAACCTGTGCAAGCGTCTGCGATAGCGTTCTTAGCGATCTCAGGGAGTCTTTCAAGGAATACGTTCTCTGGAACGAAGCCCTGCTCACATGGATAGCTGTCTGTACCATAGTTCTTGATGCAGTGAGGAATGTTGAGCTTGTCATTCATGCCTCTTACATACTCGATGAGGAGCTTTACCTTCTCGTCATCGTTTGAACCGCCCAGGTGCATATAATCAGCGATAACGCCATATCTCTTCTTAGCTGTTTCGTCCTTAGCATTGAATGCGATTACCTTTGGCAGATACATTGCGTTAGCTGCACCGTGGATAATGTGTGCACCGTAATCAGCGAAAGCTGCGCCTGTCTTATGAGCCATTGAGTGAACGATACCAAGCAGAGCGTTTGAGAATGCCATACCTGCAAGACACTGAGCGTCGTGCATTCTATCTCTTGCGCCCATATCGCCATTGTAGGAATCAACGAGATCCTTCTGGATCATTTCGATAGCGTGGATAGCAAGTGGATCTGTATATGCACAGTTTGCTGTTGAAACATAAGCTTCGATAGCGTGTGTCAGAGCGTCCATACCTGTATGAGCTGTCAGTTTCTGTGGCATTGTTTCTGCAAGGTCAGGGTCAACGATAGCTACATCTGGTGTGATCTCAAAGTCAGCGATAGGATACTTGATACCCTTGTCATAGTCTGTGATGATAGAGAATGCTGTTACCTCAGTAGCTGTACCTGATGTTGAAGAAATTGCACAGAAGTGTGCTTTCTTTCTCAGCTCAGGGATACCGAATACCTTACACATATCTTCAAATGTGCAGTCAGGATACTCATACTTGATCCACATAGCCTTTGCAGCGTCGATAGGTGAGCCGCCGCCCATTGCTACGATCCAATCAGGCTCAAATTCGAGCATGACCTTTGCACCGTTCATAACTGTTGTTACAGAAGGGTCTGGCTCTACGCCCTCAAGAAGCTTAACTTCCATTCCAGCCTCTTTCAGATAAGCTTCTGCTTTCTGGAGAAAACCGTTTCTCTTCATTGAGCCGCCGCCGACTACGATGATAGCTTTCTTACCTTTCAGTGTTTTCAGGTTCTCCAATGCTCCCTTGCCGTGATAAAGGTCTCTTGGTAATGTAAATCTCATTTCTAATTCCTCCTATATGTAATGTAATAATGTGTTCAAAGAGGTTTGTGTAAATCTCACACAAATTCTCTCTTTGCTTGACTTTAATTATACAAAATGTCAATGAACTATTCTAACATAATCTATGAATATTCTATTAATTATTAACTTTTACATAGCATATATAAGTATGTGCATACAGCTAAATGTACATATGAATGTGTAAAATAGGTGAAAAAAATATCACAATTACATGAAAAATCACGATTTTGTTTGCACTATATGGAATTTTGCAGTGCTTATTTCGTTTTCTTTTGTTAATAAATTATACATTTGTGAGTGTAGAAATATTCCTGTTTATGAAGATAAAAAAATTCATAAAAAATTTGCTTAAGCTATTGAAATATGCGAAAAAATATGCTATAATATATTGGTATTGTATTGTATCCTCCCATGATGGAGGAATAATAACAAGGAGGAAATTTAATATGAAAACAAAGGTCAACACAAAATCATTGGTGATACTGGGATTGATGACAGCTCTTACAATGATCTTCTCGTTCACTCCTATCGGTTCTATACCTATCGGACCGCTGGTAATTACTCTCAACGTAATTCCTATTGCCATAGCGGCTGTAACGGTAGGTCCTGTGGGAAGTGCAGTCATTGGAGGAGTTTTCGGACTGCTCAGCTTTTTGCAGTGCTTCGGAATAGGCGTGCCAAGCGGAATGGGTGCAGCACTTGTTGCGATCGATCCGGTCCTGGCTTTCGTTCAGCGATTTGTACCAAGACTTCTTGACGGCATTATCGTAGGATTTATAGCAAAAGGCATGAGCAAGGTAACAAACAATTATGTTTCATATGCTGTTACGGGCTTTTTTACTGCGTTTTTGAACACTGCGTTCTTTATGAGCGCACTTGTTTTGCTTTTCGGCAACACCGATTATGTAAAAGAGCTTATGGGCGGAAAGAATATCATAGTATTCATCTGCACCTTTGTAGGCATAAACGCTCTGGTCGAAATGGCTGTATGTACATTTGTTACAGGTACAGTGGGTGCTGCACTTTATAAGGCAAGGTTCATACCCAGCAAAAACAAAGCGCAGGCATAAATTCACCGAAAGGATAACATACAAATGGTTTTAGCGGTCGATATAGGAAACACTAACATAGTAATGGGCTGTTTTGAAAGCGACAGGATACTTTTTGTTGAAAGACTTTCTACAAATCAGCAGTCCACGGCACTTGAATATGCCATAATGCTCAAGAACATTCTTGAGATACATTCTATAGATATGTCAGATTTCAGGGGCGGCATAATCTCATCGGTCGTGCCGTCTGTTACCCTCACGATGAAAGAGGCGATGGAGAGGCTTATCAAAAAGCGCATCATGGTGGTAGGACCTGGAATAAAGACGGGGCTTAAGATAAATCTCGACAATCCCGCACAGCTTGGAAGCGACAGAGTTGCAGACGCAGTTGCGGCGATAAACCTCTACCCTGTGCCTATCATAATGATAGATATGGGCACTGCTACTACCATATCAGTAATAGACAAGGAAAAGAATTTCATAGGCGGAATGATAATACCGGGACTTAGAACTTCCCTCGACTCGCTTTCGGGCAAGGCTTCACAGCTTCCTTTCATCAGCCTTGTACCGCCTAAAAAGGTCATAGGCACTAATACTATCGACTGTATGAAGAGCGGTATAATCCATAGCAACGCCGCAAGCATTGACGGCGTTATAGAGAGGATAGAAAACGAGCTTGGTGAAAAATGCACTGTGGTTTCCACAGGCGGTGTGGCAAAGATAATAGTTCCTTACTGCAAGCGTGACATCGTCATTGACGATGAGCTTCTGCTTAAAGGGCTTATGATAATCTACAATAAAAACAAACAATAATTTAAAATACAATACACAAAGCGTCGGGTAGTTTATCCGACGCTTTTTTATGTCGCTTTTTATATCCATAATAGACAAACAAACAGGCTTCAAACAGTTGCAAATGCCGAAAATGGAGCGTTTCTATTGCTTCCAGGACTTTGTTATGGTACAATCATATGTGCAAAGTAAAACGTTTACATAAAACAGAAAGCAGGAAATATATGAACGCAAGAAAAATATTATGCCTTATGGCCGCAGTGCTTATGCTGTCGGGCTGTTCAAAGGGTGTGGACGGTTCACAGGCTTCATCAAAAGCGGTTGAAAGCTCCGGCAAAGCGGACAGCAGTGTTTCAGACTATGATAATACCACCACCGAACCTGAAACAGACAAGCCTGACCTTGTTATCAATGACAGCGTGGTAGGTTTTTCGCAGAAAAGCGGCTTTTATGACAGCGGTTTCAGACTTGAGCTTACCGCAAACGAGGGCGAGAAGATATACTACACCACTGACGGCACAGACCCTAGGACCTCTGCCACGAGAGAAGAATACACTGCCCCTATCGAGATAAAAGACAGAAGCAATGACCCTAATGTGGTCTCAGCCGTGCCGACAGAAATGATATCGGGAAATTTCAATGAGTTCAGCTTTGGCGAGGGGGATTTCTGGTGCAACAAGAAAGCACCTTCTGACAATGCGGTGGACAAATGCACTGTTATAAGGGCGTCAAGTGAAAAAAGCGACGGAAGCGTTTCGCAAAGCTTCTCAGGCAGCTTTTACATAGGAAGCGCAGAGGAGCATATAAAAGGACTTAAAGAAAGCTGTGAAGCGGCTGGGCATGACCTTGCGGTAATGAACATCACAATGGACTACGCTGACCTTTTCGACAGCAAGATCGGCATATACGTCAAGGGCGATATTTTCAGCAAGGCACTTGAGGACTATAAAGCCAGCGGAGAAAGCATAGAAAACGAAACTGCAAGACAGCTTGACGCAAACTACAAACAGCGTGGCAAGGAATGGGAACGTGATTGTCACATCGAGCTTAACGAGATTTCAGCCGAGGGAAATGTGACGAACGCTTTGTCACAGGATTGCGGCATAAGGATACAGGGAAACTATTCACGCTCCGACCTGCAAAAGGGATTCAGGCTTTATGCCAGAAAGAAATATGGTGAAAAGAAGTTTAATTATGAGGTCTTTGAGGGGCTGAAAAACGCGTCTGATGAAACTATCGACAGCTTTAAGACGCTTACTCTCCGTGCAGGTGGAAATTGTGCTTTTACAGCAAAATTCAATGACACCTATTGGCAGAGTCTTATGACAGAGCTTGACGGCTCAACAAAGGCTTCACGACCATGCGTTGTTTATCTGAATGGCGAATACTGGGGACTTTATGTGCTGGAAGAGGACTATTCCGACAATTATTTTGAAAGCCACTATGGTGTGAACAAAGACGATGTGGTGGTCTACAAAGGCGACGCAGAAACCTATCAGAGCGGCTACAAGCTAGACGAGGGCAAGCTTCCGGAGGGAGAAACAGACGAAGGATATTTCTTCAAGGAGCTTACAGATTTCTTCGCTTCTCACAGAGACTTATCCGCACAGGCAGATTATGAGGAGTTCTCAAAGCTTGTTGACACCGACAGTGTGAGAGATTATTTCCTTGCCGAGGTTTGGATAAACAACAAGTGGGATTGGCCGGGCAAAAACTGGTCAATGTGGAAGGTTCAGAACACAGACAGTTCCAACGAATATGCAGACGGCAAATGGCGTTTCATGTTCTATGACGTTGAGTTCGGCGGAGTGAGCGGTGAAGGCGACGCATGGACGAACACCATGAAAGAGGATAACTACAAGCCAAAGGGACTGCTTGACACGGACACGAAAAATCCTGCGGTTCTGAGTTTTGCTTATCTTATGTCAAACGAAGATTTCAGGAACGATTTCAATGACAGGCTTTTAAAGATGTCTGAGGGTACGTTTGAAAAAGAAAAGGCACTTGATAGACTCGCAGAATTTGAGAGCATATATTCCCCTCTTTATGAGCAGTTCTTTGCAAGATACCCAGAAACAGGCTCGGCTGAAGAAGCGCTTCATGGAGGATATGCTTCATCAGACTGCATAAGAGCGTTCATTAACAAGCGTGATAAGTCTATCCAAAGTATTGTGGACTGGACAAATTCGCAGTTCTGATATTTCACAAACCAAAACGGCAGAACAGCATATGCTGAACTGCCGTTTTTATATGCTCTGATCTATGCCGCAGGAGCGTATGTGAATGTTATTTCAAGGGTGTTTATCTTTCCTGCATAGTCAAGTATTATTGGAGAAGCCTTTGAAAGGTCACCGCCTGCTATCCTTGCGTCCTCAGGCGGTGTGGATACCCACTGGTTCACAAGATTCACTCTTGTGCAAAGCTGGTCGTCAGAGGTCGTATAGCCCTCCGCTAGGGTTTCAACAGCTTCGCCGTTTATCTTTATCTCGTCAATAGTTGCGATATAGTTCGGATAAAGCTTCTCACCGTTTGCGATACCCAAAGCCGAGAATGCAATGCCGTTGGCGTTGTTTGATGACATATCAAGGCTTACTGTGTAAGTTCCCTCACCGTCTATAACTGCGTTTTCTGCGATAACTCCGTCGCTCTTTGAAACCGGATCATACTCGTCACCAACGCTGTAGCATACGGAAAAATCTGCACTCTGATACATTATCCATGCCACCGCTGTGTTCTCGTCAGCCTGCGGTGCGGTATCATCTGTTAGCTTTTCAGGTGCAGCCGCAAGAGTTTCATCAAGCTTCTTTACGGCAGCGGCTCTTTCCTCCTCCACTGTCATCGAGGACTGGTTATCACGGCGTCTTTCATCAAATATCTTTGCCACAGTTTCATCACGCATTTTAAGCTCTGAACGTGAGAAGAAATCACTGCAATCCCAAAGGAATGGTGCAAAGCCGTAGGCGTCACAGTTGTCAAGGAGGTTGTCAATAAACTTGTCAGTGCCTTTCTTTAGGTCACCGCCGTTTGTAAGCACTGCATACTCGCCTATTATTATGCCATAGCCCTGCTCGGAATACTTTGTCATGTTCTTGAAAAGTCTGTTCTGCTCCTCATAGTCTGTCTTTGTTCCCCAATCTGAGCGACCCTTTGTTCCGCAATAATCCCAAGGGGTATAATAATGAACAGAAAGCAGAAGCTTATCCTTTGCGGTATCAGTTGGCATTTGGAACTTGTTTGAGCAGGTCATTGTGATATCGGTATTGTAGCCTGCAATAAGAAGAAAACGCTGTTCGTTGTTTCCGCCTGTTGCACGGACAGTGTCAACAAAGGTCTGATTTATCTTATTGGCCATTTCATAGCACTCGGCTTTTGAAAGCGAGCCTGAGTTTTTGCACACGTCTGTGTCATTGAGTCTGTCACCAAGCTCTTCGTTTGCACCCTCAAATATAAGTCTGTCGGAGTATTTTTTATATCTGTTCGCTATCTGCGTCCACATGGACTTATACATTTCAAACGCCTTGTCAACGTCGCTCTGCTCGGAAGAACCGAACATTCCCCACCAGCTTCCGTCCCAGTGGTCGTTTATGATAACATACATATCATTATCCAAAGCGTAGTTTATTATCTCCTCCACTCTGTCGAGATAGGCTTCATTTATGGTGTAATCGCCTTTTTCATACTCCATTGCGTTTGTCCATGCCACAGGCACACGGAGAGAGTCAAAGCCGCTTGCTTTCATACCTTTTATCATCTCTTCCGTTGTGACAGGCTGACCCCAAAGAGTTTCAAAGCTTTCAGGGTCGGTGTCGGCAGAATAGCTTTTGTGACCGTAGGCTTCCATGGTGTTTCCAAGGTTTGTGCCGTTGCCCAGAAGTCTTGCAAGCTCGGTTGCGGTGAGGTCTTTGTTTATGCTTCCGTCATCAGAGGTCTTTGCGCCCTCCTCTGCCTTTGAAGAGCTGTCACTTCCCTTTCCACAGCCTGCAAGCAGTGCAGTACAGCCCATGACCGCCGCAGTAAGAAGCGGGATAAGCCTAAACTTTTCCATGTCATTTCCTCCTATTTCATAAATACAAATTCTTCAAGTTCAAAAAGCGGCTTGTTTTTGAAATAATCTGCTATCCAATCGGCAAGCTCATCTGAAAAAGCTGTAGGCACAAAATAGATAGAATGTCTGCCAGTAAGGGACTTGATTACTCCTGTGTAAACTCCGTCGCCTGTGCCAATATCAACATAGCCTACAGGCTCGCTGTTCTCATAGTCATCAGCATAGACCGCCACCTTTGCAACAGTTCCCATGCCCCTGACCTTCAGGGCTATCTTCATGGTCTTTGAGGAAAAGTCCTCGCCAAAATCAAAATACTTATAGCCTATAACATTGCCCTCGGTGATGTTCACGATACTTCTTGTGAAGATATCCTTTTCGGTGATAAAACAGCCACCTTTAAGCACGCAGGCTATATCCGCAGGATAAGGCTTGAAAGGGTCAAGGCTGTCTTCAAAGCCAAGCGAGGTCATTTCCACTGTCGGTATCGTTCCGTCAGGGAGAATCTCTATTTTCTCAACGCAGGCACGTCTTGACATTATGGTATTGTTTGTCATTCTGTGATAGAAAATATACCACTGACCATTTATGTTGCACACTGAGCCATGGTCATTTCCACCCGGGAAATCCACGCCGTTGTCTATTATATATCCACGATATTTGAACGGACCTTGTGGCTTATCTGAGGTCGCATAGGCAAGCCTGCTTCCTACACATGGGGAATATATAAGATAGTATGTATCTCCGATTTTCCTCGGGGAGCTTGCCTCGAAGAAGCGCTGTTCCTGCGGTGCGTTGTCGCTGTCGTCAATGACCGCTCTTTTGTAGCTTCCCTTTTTAATGGTATACATATCCGCAGGGTCTATCTCGTTGAAGTTGGATTCTGTGAAGCCGTAATAAATATACACTCTGCCGTCATCATCAACAAGCACGCCTGCATCATTATAAATGCCGTCATCGCCTGCGTCCTCAGGGTCATATTTATACTGAGAAAGGAGCTTGAAAGAACCTTCTGGCTTATCGGACACGCCAACAACACCCTTTGAGCCGACTATATAGGCGTAGAGATAATACTTGCCGTCTTTTTCTATAACGTCCGGAGCGAACAACTTGCGGTCGGTCATTCCTTCGGTATCGGACTTATGGTCACGGTCATCACGGGTATGGAAGCTGTGTCCGTGGCAGACCCAGTTGTTAAGGTCATCAAGTGGTGCAGACCAGACTTTCAGTTTATAGTCGCAAAAGTCGCTTTGAGCGGCTCTGTCATGTGAGCCATAAAGATAAACTCTGTCGCCGAAAACTCTCGGCTCGCCGTCAGGGATATACTCCCATGCAGGCAAAATGGGGTTTGGCATGAAAATTTCCTCCTATGTTTTTTCATAACTTGTTTTATCATAAGATAATTATAAATCATACTATTATTATTTTCAATATCCTAACACGCTGTCAGAGGTGAAAATTTGTGCAAAATGTAAAATCGTGCAGACTGTCCAAAGGTGCAAAAAAGCCCGTTTGCGACGGCTTCCGACCTTGACAAAAGAGGGCAAATCGTGTATAATATTAAGTTGATAGTACCCGTATAAAATTATATTGATATAGGAGTGTTTAATTATGGCAGCTATTTCTAAGACTGTTTCAAAAGCAGGTTATGCTAAATTGCAGGAGGAACTTGAATACCTCATTACAGTAAAAAGACGTGAAGTCGCTCAGAAGCTTAAAGAAGCACGTTCTTTCGGAGACCTTTCCGAGAATGCTGAGTACGACGAGGCTAAGAACGAGCAGGCTATCCTTGAATCAAAGATCAATGAGTTAGAGCTTCTCATTTCAAACGCAACTGTCGTTGAGGACGATGATATTTCTGTAAACGAGATAGGCGTAGGCTCTATCATCAAGATAAAGGATATCGAGCTTGACGAGATCGAGGATCTTCAGATAGTAGGTTCAACTGAGTCTGACCCTGACAACGGCAAGATCTCTGACGAGTCACCTATAGGCAAGGCTGCACTCAAGCACAAGGTAGGCGACATTTTCGAGGCTGAGACACCTGCCGGTCTGCTGAAATTCGAGGTCATCGACATTTCAAAGTAACAGACCACTTACAAAACACACGGAAAGGAAAATATAAATGAGCGAGGAAAACCGCACAAACGCTCCTGAGGAAGAGCTTACTCAGGAGGACATAAACAGCTTAAAGAAGATAAGAATGGACAAGCTTGAAGAGCTGAAAGCCAAGGGCAAGAATCCATTTGAGATAACAAAGTATGACGTTACGGCAAGCTGTGCCGAGGCTAAAGCACAGTATGAAAAGCTTGAGGCTGAGCTTAAGGAACAGGCAGGCGAAGACGAGGAAAAGCTCAAGGAGCTTCTCGAGGCAAACCGCATAACAGTAAGCGTTGCAGGCAGAGTAATGTCAAGACGTCTTATGGGCAAGGCAAGCTTTTTCGACCTGAGAGATAAGAGCGACAAGGTTCAGGTTTATCTGAGAATGAACGAAATCGGCAAGGAAGAATTTGACGATTACAAGAAGGGCGATATCGGTGATATCGTTGGCATTGAGGGCTTTGTATTCAGAACAAAAATGGGCGAGATATCAATTCACGCTCAGAAGTTCGTACTGCTTTCAAAGTCGCTTCTGCCGTTGCCTGAGAAGTGGCATGGTCTGAAGGATCAGGACACTAGATACAGACAGAGATACACAGACCTTATATGCAATCCTGAGGTAAAGGATACATTTATAAAGAGGTCGCAGATAATTTCATCTATCAGAAGATATCTTGACGGACAGGGCTTCATGGAAGTTGAAACTCCAATGCTGGTATCTAACGCAGGCGGAGCTGCCGCAAGACCATTTGAGACACACTACAACGCACTTGACGAGGACGTTAAGCTTAGAATTTCTCTTGAGCTTTATCTGAAAAGACTTATTGTCGGCGGACTTGAGAGAGTATACGAGATAGGCAGAGTATTCAGAAACGAGGGTGTAGACGCAAGGCACAATCCTGAGTTCACTCTTATGGAGCTTTATCAGGCATACACTGATTACTACGGCATGATGGATCTGACTGAGAATATGTTCAGGCACGTTGCTCAGGAGGTATGCGGCACAACTTGCGTACCATACGGTGACGTAATGATAGATCTTGGCAAGCCCTTTGAGAGAATGACAATGATCGACGCAGTAAAGAAGTATTCTGGTGTTGATTTCTCACAGGTAGCCACAACAGAAGAGGCAAAGGCACTTGCAGACGAGCATCACATTGAATACGAGGCAAGGCACAAGAGGGGCGACATACTCAACCTGTTCTTTGAGGAATATGTTGAGGAGCATCTTATTCAGCCTACATTCATAATGGATCACCCTATCGAGATTTCTCCACTTACAAAGAAGAAGCCTGAAAATCCTGATTATGTAGAGAGATTTGAGCTTTTCATCACAGGCAGAGAGATGTGCAACGCATACTCAGAGCTGAACGATCCAATAGATCAGCGTGAGAGATTTGCAGCGCAGGAAGAGGCATTGAAGCAGGGTGACGAGGAAGCAAACCACACAGACGAGGACTTCCTGAGAGCTTTGGAGATAGGTATGCCACCTACAGGCGGTATTGGTTACGGCATAGACAGACTTGTTATGCTGCTGACTAACTCACCGGCTATCAGAGATGTGCTGTTGTTCCCTACGATGAAGACGTTGGAGTGATAAACCCTTGATCTTGCGGGGTTTTCAGCAGGTCTGACCGACGGCTTACGCCAATTTTACGCCAATCGGTCAGAAGCTTATAAAAAAATATGATAACATATGAGAGATCACTGATGTTTTGGTTCATCGGTGATCTCTTTTTTATTATTCGGCACTGCCACCTTTGAGAAGCTTTTCAAGGGTCCGAAATTCTTTCTTTTTGAAGTCGCTCGTGGCGTCGGTGTAGACGTTCATCGTTGTCCTCTTGCCAAATAGTAACACACTTTCGTATGGTTGATAAATAACGTAAATACGCCTTAAAACAGGCTTGTCTTGTCTTTGAGTTGTTCATCGAGCAGTTTGTAGTAGATGTAGATCTCACGGGGCTGCCCCTCGACATAGGCATCAAGCGTGATACCAGACACATCTCACGGGTAAGCTCCTGCAAGCGGCATCTGCCTTCTGCGAACTTCTTGGTGTCCACGTAATACTGCTTCGTTGTGCTTCGCCTTGCGTGCAAGAAACTCTGCTTTAGCCTTTTCTTCGTCTTCTACAACAAGCTGTGCGAGACTGCGAATAACTTCAAGCACGATAGCATCCATATCCTGCATTTTAATGTAATGGCTGGGACAGTAAAGTTTTCCGAATTTCATGTAAGAGGTGCAGTTGTAATTGTGGCAGATATACTTTCTCAGCTTCTTCTTACTGCCGTTCGTGGTGTTGTTCCACGCAAGGCGGACTTTTTTTCCGCAGTCCTGACAGTAGATCAAACCGCTGAGATTTGCCACATAGCCACTACTGTTACGCTTGCGCTTGCCCTGCGACACCGATTGCTCCATCTCACGAACCCTGTCCCAAAGCTCCTGAGAAACAATAGCTTCATGCGTATTCTTCACAACGATTATGTCTTCCTCGTCATTTTTGATGACCTTGTGATTTTGGTAGCTGACAGTTCTTGTGCGGAGCTGAACAAGGTGACCGAAGTAGGTGTAATTGTGAAGTATCTGCCTGACTGTTTCAGGGCTCCACATATGCCTTGTACGGCGAGGATTTGGCTTGCCGAGCTTTGCGTAGTAGTAATCTGACGGTATCGGCACACCGTCCTCATTGAGCTTATCAGCAATGTGATGCGGATTGATACCGCTTGCCCACATTTCAAAGATGTTGTGGACGATAGGTGCAGCATCGGGATCGATCACAGGCAGATGATTCGGATCATCGCCTTTTGTGTAATCGAACGGAGCGCAGGTCGTGCGATACTTGCCAGCCTTTGCATTGGCTTCGATGACAGCCTTGATCTTCTTACTCGTAGAAGCAGCGTGCCACTCATTGAATAAGTTGACGATCGGCATCATATCAAGTGCGGAGGTATCCTTGCTGGCGGTATCCACATTATCATTGAGAGAGATGAAGCGGATATTATAACTCGGAAAAATGTAATCCACATATCTGCCTACTTCGATGTAATTTCGACCGAAACAGCTGAGGTCTTTGCGGATGATAAGATTGATCTTTCTCGACTGAGCATCGAACAGCAATCTCTGCACCGCAGGTCTGTCGAAATCAGTTCCACTCCAGCCGTCATCGACGTAGGTATCAACGAGATTCCAACCTTGCTCCTTGACATACTTGGTGAGGATAAGTTTCTGGTTTTCTATTGACTGGGATTCGCCGGCTTTCATATCCTCCTGCGAGATGCGGACGTAAATTCCTGCATTGTAAATGATCTGCTTTGCCATAGTAACTCCTTTCAAATCAAAGCAGTACCATACCGACAAAATTACGCCAGTGTTTCTTTTACGTCTCTTTCAAAAGCGAGCCTGCCGATCACTTCGTCGATATTTTTCTCTCCGACGAAGCGGCTTTGAACGATGTACTTCTTCCCGTTGATCTCATATTCGGAAATCCTCTCAGGGAAGTCCTTGTACTTCTCGTTCAGCTCAAACATTTTTCCTGCCTTCTCTCTTTCTACGGCAGATGTTGTTGTCTCTTTCAATTGTCTCCTTTCCGCCTGCGATTTTTTCTCTCTACACGCAATGGCTAAATGTTGCAGGGTCGTTACTCCTGCACGGAACGTTTTGTTGTCGGATATATTTTTAATCCGAGTAAGGATCATTCTTCTCAAAGAACGAAGTCTGACCGAGCATTTCTTCCTCGTCAGCGTCATTAGCATAGCTGTTATCCGACACAGGTTCATCATCAGCACCGGACATAGCCGCCTGTTCGTGTTCTCTTGCGATCATAGTCCCTCACAGCTATACTGCTTGCAGAGCGACTGATAGATCAGCAGAGCTTTCTGCTCACTCAGCTTTTCACATTCAGCCGTGTCATTCTGGATACGCTCTTTCAGCTTGCCGATCTTCTTATCGAGCTTCATGATCTTCTTTGCGATGTCAGCCATATCATCACCACCGTTCGTTTCAAATTTCGGAATGCGACTACACACACTTCACAAAGCTTGGCAGAGGGCGCTGCCCCTACGACCCCGAATTGAGAAAAATAAAAAAAGGAGAACAAAAGAAATGAAAGACGAAAAGAAGCGTACATTGTACCTGAAAGTCCGTGTCAGCCCCGAAGAAATGGCAGCTATCAAGAAGCTTGAGAACAGTGGCATGAGCAGTCTCAGTACACTTGTAAGAGCAATGATCTTTGAGGGATACATCGCTCAGGTCAACGAAAACGAGCTGAAAGAACTCACCCGCATCGCCAATAACGTTGCAAACAATATCAACCAGATTGCCCGCCGTGCAAATGTCACTAACAAGGTTTACAAGGAAGATATTGAGGAGATCAAGGAGCTTGGCGATAAGCTCTGGCGTCCGCTGATGTTTCTGCAAAAAAAGGTGGCTCAGCTAAAGCATTGAACAGAAATTGAAAATCGCCGTCAGGATAATTCCCGACGGCGATGAAATACAATATGTGCGCTATGAACTAGACTGGCTTTTGAAATTGCTGCGCCTTTCACAATAATGGTTACAATTATTCCGATATGCTGGACTCTGGTGCTATTATGGTATATACTGTATCTACAATATTGATTTGGAGGTAACAGTTATGTTGAAAACACCAGAATTGGCAATGCCGAGAACAAACAAGGTCACTACCGTATGCAATGGCAAGCGTGAAGTCTGGACGGACTATGAACAGGCTAAGGCATATTTCCTTGAAATAATGATGTCCACGGACGGCGAAGAACAAGACCGAGCAGAGTGTGTATATATCCAGCTTATGCACGGGCTGGATGAGTGTTCGGACGAAGATTAATATGCCAAAAAGGAGCGTTGCTGTTTCGGCAATGCTCCTTTTTAGGTATCAAACAATTACACTGAAACTAATAGTAATAGCTTAATGAAATTAGAAGATTTCATTCTCAGCGTCATATCTTTCCTGAATGGCTTCATTCATATAACTATTACTGATTATATCAAATATTTTTGAAGTCTTTGGATAACGAATCTCATGTTTCTTTCTTAATTCATCATATTTCTGAGCAAGTGCATATTCGTCCTTACCAGCAGTAACAGTATACATCCCACGTCTATAAATTATTGCAAAAGCAAATTCATGTATCAATTCATCATTTCCTATTTCTTCGATTTTTTCCCTGATTGCTTCATGTGGAAATAATCCATCGTTTCCTATTGGAGAACAAGCAAATAGTTTTCCGAGTTTCCTATAAAAGAGTAATTCTTGTCCTCCCTCCGTTAATCGAATACGAAAAGCATTGATCCATGAGTTTAATGTATCTGTATTAATAGTATTGTTAGTTGCCCCGGGACAAAACTTAATATCATGTTCTAATGAATAAAAAGTCATATATTTATCGTGAGAAATTTTATCTTCTGAACTTTCCTTGTTATGAAGCAGTATTAATATGTCAGCATAATAATTGGCGTTGTTCGCAAAAAGAAATTGACAACATTTCATTTTCTCCCAACCAAGCACATTGAATAAACGTATTTCTAATTCAAATAAAGCCGGATAGTTTTCGTATTCATTATCTATCCTTTTATAGACGATAGACAGCATTTCTTCTATATCATATGCTTCATTATTGCTAATAGTATGATTTTCGATAATCATTTTCTTTGTTGAATCAGAAACAATTGTAAGTATTTCATCTACGCTCAACATTGTTTCATGTTCACGCATAACCAAGTATAGTATTTCCCAATTGCTGTATTTCAACAAGTTCATTATTGCCTCATTTAATAAATCTTTGTTATTCAATTGGTATCTTTTGAAATAGCTCCAGTATTTTTTTGCGGATTCACCTGGCAATTCACGAATATATGGCTGTGATTTTTCATCGAAAGGTAATACTGCTATAAATGCTACAAAGAATTCATCGGCATAATGCTCTTTTCGTAAATACTCAATAGCCATATAAACTTCTGATAAACTTGAATCTGAACAATTACAAACGTAATCAACTGCGATTCGAGGGCTATGTGCAGAGGCGATAATTGCAGTTAATATCCTTTCCTCATATTTTGAATTACTATAGTATTTAGCTAAATATACACCTATTTTGCTATATGTTTCAATTTTACTCAGACTAAGAAAATGAGACAAATCAACACCTGATTCTTTAAATCTCCTCATCTCAGAAGCCACAGTGTCTGCAATTGCTTTTTTATTTTTATGGTAGTAATCACCTTCAGATTCAAATGCCACGGGATTAAAAATCGGAGTTTCACCAGTATCGGTTAAATATAGAAAGTCAAATGCGGGATCATTGAAAGAAATACTTAAACATATTTCTTCTATTTTTTCTATTCTTTCTGAAGGAGCAGCCCATTCAGCATTTGCAAAATGCCTATGTTCATATACTACTTTCCTTAATGCTGTTTTTATCTGTTCCTTATTTGAATCACACAGTTCAGGCAATAAGGTGTTTAAATATGTTTTAATATTATCGAACAACGCATCAGTACATTCTGGTAGTAGCTCCAACAATTTAATTAGCCTTATAACATCACCGTTTACATTGTCCAGCAATATCTTGGTATAAGAAACATAGAGTTGGAAAATATCACCATATGTATACTGCTTTAGTTCATCTGTCCCTCTGTAAATATATTCTGATTTTACCAAAACAGAATTGTTTCTGTCAATTCGATTATACAAAATATCCCAGAAATAAGGATATTTTTCTACTCCTGTTTTGGCAAGTTCGATCTTTTGCTCAATTGACAGAGCTGAAACATTATACCATGTACAAAAAACTTTAGATAGATCATCTCGAGGATTGTTTCCTGTTGAACATTTTTCAACCTTTTCTCCAATAGCCAAGAGTATTAGCACACTACGAACAGCATATTTGTTACAGGACAATAGTTGTTCTAATCCCCATAAAATGTGCGTGTAGTAATGGCGCCCCATGAGAAAGTTGTTTTTTTCGGCGGTGAATATATCAAAAAAGTCTGTAGAATCATTTAAACTTTTTTCAAAGGACTCAATTACAGCATCAGGTGATGCTTCTCCAAGTAATTCTATAAATTGGGATATATATGCCCAATCATTAACTGTTGATATTTTCGCTAATATATCTCTTACAATAGCATTAACTTTGCCTTGACACTCAACATATACAGCAAGAAGAATTAAAGAATGTATTACTCCTATTTTAAGTGAATTACTATATTTTTGTTTTCTTATCGCCGATAATAGATAATGTTTATCAATTGGCTCGTTAAATAAAGGATCTACATCGGATATTATGTCTTTTACAAGTTCAAAGAAATCATTTGTGACTTGCAGATTGACAATATTTTTATGTGAGCAAATAGATAAGAAATGATCTGCTAATTCACAGGTGGAATTATATGATCTGTCACGCTTATTAACGATAAAGGCGTCGTCTATCCCAGTATATTGATTCAGGTATAGTATAAAATCCTCATATTTTCCGCCGTATAGTTTCTCAATAATTTCTTTGTCGCCATCGCAAGTTGTCCATTTTCCAAGCAAAATAGCTATGATAACTGCAATATTATTATCGCTTTCCCACCTCGGATGACTTGATTCACCAGTGAACAATTCTGTTTTCAAATAATAATACAGACCTTGTGTTTTGCGTAATAACTTATATGAATCGTCGCAGCCATTATTTCGTAACTTTTCTGACAAAAAGCTGATTGTGCGACGTGGAATCTTTATGGCATTGCCATTATAATCTGCTCTCTTAATAAAGATGGTAGTGTTATTCTTGATTGCAGGAATTTCATCTGCCTGAAAATCTGGAATCAATATACAACCGGATAAGTGCTTTTCTGCTTTGTTCCATATTACTCTCGATTTTATTATATAAACAGGAGTATCTGGTTTTAGCTTGTGAAGCAAGTTAAGAATACAGTATCTTCCTTCTTCAATTGATAATGAAGAAAGGTGTATTATGCTTGAATCATCAAGTTTTTTCTTGAAATCATCAATAAATCGCTCATCGTCTATTTCAAAGAAAGCTTCATTTAGTATATTGCCCGTGTTTTTGCTTATGTAATTAAAGCTCTGTTCGATGGTCGATACTTGAGTTTCATCAAGCAAAGTATCAAGCTGATATTCAAGATACTCTTTAATACTTGCTATTTTCTCAATGTTCAATGCCGAAATAGCCTTAATCAAGGAATTGATAGTATAAATATCGTTGCTTTTTGAAAAAGAGAATTTTCCATCAATGTCATTAGTGAAATCTGCTTTGTAATTATGAGAAGGGACGATAACGACAACAATTAAACGATTATATTGCTCATAATGTTTATTCTCTCGATACTTTTTGAGAGTCTTGTGAATTTTATTTGCTGAAGAATCAGAGGTTACCTGAACTGCGATTTCTCCATTTACATCATACAAATCAATAGCTGCGGCGTTCTTTTCCTCAGTATTTAAGTTTTTAAGATCGCAATCAAACACCTGGTTGAGGAGCGGTATAAAAAAGTATTCACTTGAAATGTTAATATCATAGAAGTTTATGCTGTTTCTTGCTTCGACTAAATCACACAGCTTTAACAGCAATTCAGTACACGCTTTGATTAATTCTTCCTGTTTCAGTTTCATACTGCTCCTCCTTTTCGGTAGATTACTCTGTAACTGTGAATTTCTTGGCAATCATCATAAATGTCGAGTTGGGAAATATCTGATTTGCAGGAATAAACAGATATTTCCATGGCTTATATCCGTTTGCTTCGTTCCAATGTGTTACTGTTTCGCAATAGAGGATACCACGCTTCTCTTTGGCGATAACGTCAGGATCATTCATATCTTTTTCAGCCTTGACCTCGACAAGATAAATCGTATCCTCGGTCTCGACCACAAAGTCAGGCTCATAATTTTTGCCATGATTATAAGTGATGTTAAACTCTTTAGGTGAGGGTCGCAGCCAATTCAGCACATCTTCATCACGCTCAATGATACGGGCAAAGGAAAGTTCACCCTCAGCACTGTCAAGGTTGACTTCTTCAAATACGCCTTTTTGGATTCCTGTAAAACGTACAGACCTAATGTTACCCTCAAAGTTGTCATATAATGACACAGAAGTACGATAAGAGAAGTTTGTCTGGAGGTTATACTTTCGAGTGCCTACAACTTCCTCCTGAATAAGACCGTTATCACAATAGAAATGCTGCATCATCTGCTTGTAGATCCTGTCAGCTATATCACGCTTATACATCATAACAATATTCTGCATACCGTTCGTGCCGTAGTAATCTTCATATTTGTCAGTAACCTGAGTAATCAGCTTGAAAAGGAGCGATTTGCATTTATTATAGTCTATCTCAGGCTTTTTACGAAGCTCACCGAGGATAACACGTTTCGGCTCATATCCCTCAAAATCAATGGCATCTGCACTGACACGCTCCTGATCGGATTGATCTTCAAGGTTCTGTATCAGCATTTCGTTTGTAAGCGGTTCATGGCTGAACTCGGATAGGTCAATATGGAAATCCATAAACACATATTCCTCTGCACCTGCATCGGTTATGCGTATCTGCGGAATGGGGATAAATTTCTTTTCAGCAGCTCTATGTACCTTTTCTGTATGTTCCTCTGTCCAGCGAATAATTGCAGGAATACTATTTTCATGAAATGTCTGAGCAAGGTCTGTATTCTCAGTTACAGCACTTACCGCCTTTTTAGCGATCTCCTTGACCGCAGTTGGTGTTACCGTATGCGTCGGAGCAGTTTGTATTGCCTGATATACCTCTTTCTTGACAGTCTCCTGAATAGCCTGCAATGCGGTATCTGCCTGTTCTGAGCGTTCTACGCCCGTTGCTTCATAAGCAGAAGTCAGCACCTCGTCGGGTTCTTTCTCCCATTCAAATGCAAGCTGGGGAACAGCGACTTCTTCCGGCTCTATCTCCTCGACCTTGATAACATTTCCAGCCTTGAAGATAGAATCGCCCTTCTGTGCTTCCGCAAGAATATCTTTGAATTTATCGTGAGCAGTCAGCATAACGGAGTCAATTTCCTTATCGCCTGTTCGCTCACCGTAAGGCAGACGCAGACCTCTGCCGACCATTTGCTCACGCAATATCTTTGAAGCGGCAGTGCGGAGTGGAACGATAGTATAGAGATTGTTTACGTCCCAGCCCTCTTTCAGCTTATCAACATGAATAACGATTTCCACGGGATTGTCTGCCTTTTCGACTTCAAGGAGCATCTTTGTATTGGCTTCGGATTCAGCAGCACCCTGTTTAGAGTGTACCACTACTACCTTGCTCTTATAAGCTCCGTTGCAGAAAGCATCAGACTTTATATATTCCTCTACCCACTTGGCATGATTGGTATCTTTGCAGACAACAAGCACAAAGGGCTTTACAACGGGCTTTCCATTATTGGCTGCATAGACCTGTAACTTTTGTCTGATACGTTCATGACAGATAATACCGTCCTGCAACATGAGCTTATCTATCTGCTCATCACCGAAATTATAAAAATCCACATCGGTACGAGTAACGGCAAAAGGCGTTCTGGTATAACCGTCAGCAATCGCCTTTGAAAGCGGATATTCATATACAACATTCTTGAATGGAATCTGCTTACCCTTGCTTTTCTTTGCCATAAGCGGTGTCGCAGTCAGTTCCAGACCGAGGAGAGGGTGTAGCTCGTTGAGAGCCTGTTCGCCCTTTTCTCCATGATAATGGTGAGATTCGTCCATGATCATCACAAGGTCAGGAAGCTTTGCAAGCGTCTCAAAGAAAGAATCACCGTAATACTCGTTGACCTTTTTCATGTTAGCGTTCTCTTTATCGAATTTGCTGATATTGAAAACGAATATGCGAACTTCACTCTGAAAAAGAGACAGCGGCTTGCTTCTGTAATCCTCTCCTGTGATAACCTGCGGAGCATTGACAAAACAGCTCAGTCCACGAAAAACATATTTCGGGCTGTTATTATCGTTCAGATCACGGCAGAGCTTATTATATATAGTGGTATTCGGAGCGACAACAAAGAAATTCTTGATATTATGCTGTGTATAGAGGTATGCGATAAATGCGCCCATGAGCCTTGTCTTGCCGACACCTGTTGCAAGGGCAAAGGTCAACGACATAAAATCACGCTCAAAGTCGGTACAAGTCGGGTAGAGAGCCTTGACAGCACCGAGAGCAGCCTGCAAATTCATACCCTTTTTGAGGTTTACGCTGTTTACGATAATGTCAAGGATTTCAAGCGACTTCTTCTGCGGTTTACGCAGGGACATGACTCCGCTGATATATTCAGGTGTGTAAAGAGTAAAATCAGCCCTCATCGTCGCATTCCTCCTCATCATCGTATACAGGCGGATGAACGATATTCAGGTTATAGTCAGCCTTGTCAAATTCACAGCGTTCAAGAAGCATCTGCGGAATTTTCTTGACCGTGATATGGGGATTCAGCTTGTCCATACCCTTATCGAACGAACAGCAGGCAATGACAAGGTACTCATCATCTTCCATACCGCCAATGATAGAATCCATAAAGGCAGCGTTCAGGTGACGGGTAGTGACAAAGAGATAGGACTTCTCGTTGCCGTGGGACTGCTTCCAAAAAGCAGAGCTGTCAGGCTCATAGGTGAAGCCCTCGTGCAGAGCCATAGCCGCCGCAAGCATATCAGCGCTGTAATCGGGATTGATAATGTATTCGCCAAACTCGTCTTTATTGATAAGTGTCGGAGCAAGCTCATAGAAGCGGTATCCGCCGCCGTTTTCCCATTTTACTGCCTTTGAGATACCGCCCTTATCTTCACCGGATACGACCATATCAAGGCGCTTTTTGCAATGGGTATATGCGTGTTCTCCCATTTCGATACCGATATAGCGTCTGCCCATTTTGTGAGCAACAGCAGCAGTTGTGCCTGAACCGAGAAAGCTGTCAAGGACAATATCATTTTCTTGTGTTGATAATTCTAAACAGCGCTTAATTAAGGCTTCTGGTTTCTTGCTTTTAGGAAAGTCTACTCCGCCCTCATTATGGATATTGTTTGAAAGAATATCATCCCATAAACTTGTAAGCGGTTCGCCAGCAACATATTTGCCATCTATCTTTTTGAGCTTGTCTTTATAAAAAATGATTCGCTTTCCTCCAATTAGAATAATATCCGAATATCCTTCTCGTATCTGTCTGAATATTTGATTAGGATTTGCTCTTGATTTATCGATGTATTCTCTTGTTGAAGCTCCAACGTTTTTATAATCTGGATTAACTAACTGAATAACTGATTCGCAGTGTTCGATAACAAAACTATCAATTTTATCAGGGTTCGATTTTATCAAAGCTCTTGCTTCTTTTATAGTAATTCCAAGACTAATTGCAAATGCTTCTGTCAAAGTTGTTATTTGCCATTCTTCACAAGGCGAATCAATATTTGTTATGTAATTTCCATAACGTTTATCACGTTCGCCTCTATCAGTATACACTCTATTGGGTTGCCATGAATGCTTGTTCTTTGTGTATATCAGTATAAAATTAGTGATACTTACTATTCCGGGATTTATTGCTTTATGACCTGTTGCAGACGCTTGTTTGAACGACACTATTGATACTCTGTTATTTCTTCCAAAAATCTCATCAAGAAGCACGATCAGATATCCCAGTTCATTATCATCAATATGAACAAACAGTGTGCCGTTGTCTGCAAGTAAGTTATGTAATACCTCAAGACGTGAGCGCATTAGATTCAGCCAAATCGAGTGCTCAACACCATCATCATAGTTTTCAAAAGCCTGTCCAGTATTAAATGGAGGATCGATATAGATACACTTCACCTGACCTGCAAATTTGCTTTCAAGCGCCTTTAACGCAAGCAGATTATCGCCGTGTATCAGCATATTCTCTGTGTCCGGTGCAGCGTCTGTGTTGGACAGTTCCGGTCTTTCTATCAGCAGGCGCGGCTCAACAGATATTTCCTGTTCCTTGCCGTACCATGTCAGTTCAAGTTTGTTCGCCATTGTGTACCTCCCAAAAAAAGAGTATATTAACCCAGTATATCTATAATTATAGCACAAATGGCATAATTCGTCAATCAGCAAATAGCCTTTTCCTGTTGTTTTCACAGAGGAAAAAAGCAAAAAGCGTTTCAACCCATTAAACATAAGTCTGAATTTTGGACTAAAGAAAACGAAAAAAGGATAGAATTAGGCTTTGGCAGCTCATTTGAGAACATGATAGCATACAAATACCTGTTTGGTTAATAACAGCAGAACCTAAAAAAGTAGTAGTAATGATCAAATATAAACAAGCACCTTCTCTATTGATTTGTAGGCAGATTGCTTCTTCGTGCAGAGACAAATTTACCGATATATGGTTTGGCTATTTGTATATCTGTTTATGTTGTTACATATTATTACAGTGACTTTTGGGCATTTTTGTTCAGCAGCATAATTGTCTGTTCTTTGGGGGAAGGAAGCAAACCTCAAAATAAAAATCTACATAAACCCTTGATTTTGCGAGGTTTTCAGCAGGTCTGACCGACGGCTTACGCCAATTTTACGCCAATCGGTCAGAAGCTTATAAAAAAATATGATAACATATGAGAGATCACTGATGTTTTGGTTCATCGGTGATCTCTTTTTTATTATTCGGCACTGCCGCCTTTGAGAAGCTTTTCAAGGGTCTGAAATTCTTTCTTTTTGAAGTCGCTCGTGGCGTCGGTGTAGACGTTCATCGTGGTGCTGAAATCTGAATGGCCGAGTACGTCTTGAATCACTTTGAGGTTTATGCCCATTTCGCACATTCGCGTTGCAAAGGTGTGACGGAGGGTGTGACAACTGAAATCGGGCAGTAGGGTGACGTTTTCGCTTTTCTGCGCTTCCGAATGCACTCTTTTGTTGCAGTCACGGATTATCCTGCGCAATGCCCTGTTGAGATTGTTCTGATTATGTACATTGCCAAAGCGGTTTATGAAAATAAAATCAGAAAAGCCGTCGACTTTAACTTTGCATCTCAGCCCCGCTATATCCTGATACTCTTTCTCCTGTTCGAGTGCTTCCCTGACTTCGCTCATAATAGGCACGCTGCGGCTTCCCGCTTCTGTCTTAGGCTTGTGTATGCTGAACTGACATTTGTTTGTATCGTGCTTGTAGTAAACAAGTGTGTGGTTGACGCTGATAAAGCCGTTTTCAAGATCAACATCGCACCAGCGCAGCCCCGTTATCTCGCCGACACGCAGACCTGTATAAAGCATTGTAAGAAATACAGGATACCAATGCTGATAACGCGGCGTGCTGCGGAGGTAATCAAGAAAAAGTTCCTGTTCCTTTGTGGTAAGCGCCTGACGCTTCTGTATCTCCTTGCCGTGCATATGTTTCAGTTCTCTTATCGCATTGTCAGAGGGGTTCGCGGGGATAAGCCTGTTCTGCACGGCGAGTTCAAGCACTTGATGAAGCACGGTATTTACGTTGTCGATAGTAGAAACTTTTAGCCCGCGTTCTCTGTAAAGCATATTGTAAAAGCCCTTAACGTCCGAATACAGCAGTCCTGAAATCTTGCTTTTGCCGATATAGGGGTCAACGAACATTTCATACATATACATATAGTTCAGCATAGTGTTGTCCTTTAGCCCCATTTTATCTCTCACCCACATTTTATAGATGTCATTTACCGTGAGGTTTCGGGCGTTAGGCCTTATGCCTCTGAGAACATCGGCAGAGATTTCCTCTTTTTTCTCACGAAGTTCCTGCAGCGTGGGTGCATATATCACGCGCCTTTCGCCGTTCTGCGTCCAGCGGTAATCATAACCGCCGCCCGCACGTTCGCTTTCACCTTTTTTCAGCATAATGCCTTTGCTGTCTCTGCGCCTTTTTGCCATAATAAAACTCTCCTTTCAAAATTCTGCCGACCATCGGCTTTCCGGACGGTCGGCATTTTTCACATTTCTCGCAGTTCAGATAGAATAAGCTCTCGACATATACTCATCAAACTGCCTGCGCTTTATAAGCCTTTTATTTCCCACCCACAAAACGAACGGACAGCGTTCGTCTGCCGTGAGTTCTCTCAGCTTGTGCTGACCGATGTTTGAATAAACGGCGGCTTCCTCGATAGTGAGGTTTTGCTTTTGAAATATAGGGACGTTCAGTTCCCTTTCTCTGACCATATCCATAATTGTTTACCTCCTGTTGGTATCTTGAAAATAATGTATAAGTTAAATCATTGCTTTTTCCGTTTGTTCCAGACTCCATACTGCCGGAATATGCCAAGTTCACGCTTTTTAGGCTTTTTAGGCTTTTTAGGCTTTTTATCTTCCGTTTCATCGGAACAAGGGGCATACTCTTTTAGCGCATCGGCGTTTATGTGATAAAACTTTTTCATCCATTTGTCTTTCGACTTGCCCTGTTTTCTGATAGGGTATGTTCTGCTACCGTCTTTCGACAGTATAAGCACGTTCTCGTCTGCAAGGGCTTCGCCTATGGACTTTGCAGAAAGCCTTGACGAAAAAATTTTTCTCAATTCCTCGCCGCTGATGATAAAGCTTCCCTCAAGCTGGTTATCGTAATAACAAGGGCCTTCATCGAAGCGTATCGCGTTACGAAAATCCTTAATATCGTTAGAGACGTTTTGTGAATTTAAAATAGCGGCGGCTGCTTCCTCGACTATGTTTCGAGAGGAGGCATATTCACTGCTGCGGTTTTCAAGGTGACGCAATGTGTCATCTATCTGTGCTTCGATAGAGTTTTCGATAGAACGGCGCCTTGTGATCATTGTCATATCATCGTTCGAAACGCTTCTGATAAACTCACAAAATATATCGCAGGTGCAAAACAGTAAGGACTTTATAGCATAGTTTCGGTTAAAGCCCGAATATCTCGCAGCCTTGCTTTTGTGATTTTTGACATCGCTAAGCCTGCTGTTTAGATTTTTGCTAAGTCTGTCATAATTTTTGCAGACCCACTCGATAAAGCGCCGCACCATTTCAAGATACTGATCTTTATTACGGCAAAGCTTGTTGATCTCCTTCGGCGGTATCGGATCTTTAAGATTTACTACAAGACAGCGATTCAGCGTGCTTGAACTTTTAAGCAGATATTCACCCGTCACAAAAAGCATACTTTCATTTTTGATCCTTTTGCCGTCACGGACTATCTGCCCCGGAGTTTGAACACGTTTGAGATTTTCCGAAAGTTTCTGTTCGTTATTCTCTCTTTCTCTGTTTGAATCAGTGCCGCAGAGGTCGTCAATTGCCACGCAGCAATGCTTGTACTCGAATATCTTGTCGATCTCGCTTTTATTGCTGTGCAGATTTATAATGTTTGGACTGCCTTCAAAATAATCTACAAGCAGTTTGGTTATCGCAGATTTTCCCGAACCCGAATCGCCGTAAACGTAAGTGTTGAACTCAAATCTGCTTCTTTGCGATTCGTCTATAAGCGGCATTATGAATGGCGTAAGTGCCGCCATAAGCAATACGCCGGGGATATTATCTGAATCAAGAAAATCCGATACCCACGGCATAAATTCAGCATTTTGCGTTGACAGCGGGCGTTTAAATTTTGCGAGGGCTTCGTTCTGCGGTGCTATATCAACGCCTATACGTTCCGTATCGCCAATAATGCAGTTGCCAAGCAGGAAAACGTAGTGCGCATTATGGTCATCACCTATTTCAAAGCGATTATACCCTTGGGTAAGAGAATATCTGATTTCGGGTTCCATATTAAGAATAGCCCCTTTAATAGTTCCCGACAAAAAATCGTTACATGTGCTTTCTCTTTTATTAAATTTGACCTCATTGCGAGGAATAAAGCGCATAGCTTTTTCAAGATCACTGCACGGAATTACCGCCGGATAGGTTTTCTCACCGACCTTAAATGCGACCTCTACATAGCAGTCACCTGGGACATCTGCCGTCAATGACTTTACTTCGTAGTAATCGGTTATTTCTATAAGAGCGTTTGAAAAATGCTCGCCGTGATAGTAGATACCGTCCGGACCTGCTGAGTAGCCTTTTGGGTAATTTTTCATTTCCATAAGTAAGATCCTTTCGAATAATTTAATGTTCACATTATATCACCTTCTTTTTTATGTTGCAAATTCGCACTTTTTACACTTTTTACAGCTTCGGAACAATTTCAGCTATTTTGTATAATAAAAATGTGATATATTTTAGAAAAAAAGAGCCGACTTTTTTCTAAATAAAAATTTTTTATCCGTTTTTGTAATTATAGGGAGGTAATTGTGGTGGCAAAATCAAAATGTAAAAAAATCATAAATTTCAATGATCTAAGATGTGATAGCTTTGACAACACATTATGTAACATTTCTGAGGAAGAAAGATTTGATTTTTTGAATCTTTTGTATAATGATATGTCTCAGAAGATACTGATTACTCCGAAACATGATACAAGTAAAATACGTTTTGATTTGATTCGCGGTATTGTTCCCGCCATCAGCACAAGAAGGTTTGAGTTTAACGACGACGCACACACATTGGTGCCTTTAAAAAGCGAAAAAGATGTCGTCAAACTGTTCTTGAATATAATAAATAAGAAAAAAGCCAAAGATGCTAAGGGAAATGTTGAAAGAATCAAGGATGATCCGGAAAAGACTAGGAAAAATCTTTTTAACTTCATAAAGAACTATGGCTTCTTTTTCCCTATTACAGATGATGAGTATATAGAGTATGGTAAAATGATCTGTTTAATAGAGCGATTCTCGATTCTTGTTGACCTGATCCATGAGATCTCGTTAAATCTAGATAATGATAATTATTATCAAACTATACTTGCACTTGTATTAAAATTATTGCTTTCTAAGCCGGTAGAAATAAAATTGCAAAACTATACATACAGATCCTGTGTCCATAACTATTATGAACTAATAAATGGTCCATATCATTTGAAAACAGATAGTAGTAGACTAGGGAGTTGGGGAACGAACAGTGACGATGATAAGTATGGTTCTTATGAAACAAAAATTAGCAACGATGAATTGAATGAAATATTTGAAGGGTGCTTTCCCGAAATTTCAGAAAAAGAAAACGAAGAAACGGAGAATTCCAAGGAAGGTGAAGAAAAATCTGATACTGAGATGATCGAAGCAGAGAATTCCAAAGAAAATAAAGAAGAATCTGATTCTGAAATGATCGAAGCGGAGAATTCCAAGGAAAACAAAGAAGAATCTGTCACTGAGATGATCGAAGCGGAGAATTCCAAAGAAAGCGAAGAAGAATCTGATCTTGAAAAGATTAAAGCGGATTTAAATATAAATGACGTAAACCACGTAGGTTCCCTTTATTATCAAAACAATGCGCTATTTTTTAATTTTGAAAATCTCGAAAACAATATACATGATCTCAAAATTATTGTTTTTATGAAGCTGTATTTTGAACAAGTTGGGATAGTGAAGGGATGTATAGAAAAAGTAGCAGATATAGAAAATGTAACAGAAAATTGTGCAGCAGACAAACGTATAGTAACCCAACTAGAATATGTCGGCAAACCGGATTTGAAGAAGTTCACACCAAAGATGAAAGAAGCATTGATAATCATAGCTAAGAAGGTTATTTGCGATGAGATCGAGCATAACATAAAAAATATTAGACCGAGTTTTGACTTAGAAAAAGGACTTTCATTAAGGGTGAACACACTTTTGGAGGCGATGTATTATTCATTATTACTGAATTATAAGCAAGGTCAGGGGTATCGACGCTGCACAAGGTGTTATGAATATTTTCTTATGTCATTAACAGACAATAAGAGAAAAAATTGTGGTAGCAGAAAGGATTATAATAATAAGAACTCTAAATCGCCCGCCTCCAATAAATAGAATCTTCTGCTTGATTTTACCATAAGTGAAGGACATCTTATTGCAAGCAGTTAACATACTATATATGTAAATTATAAAATATACTGTAATTTTACTATGAAAAAATAAGTTTAAAAACCACAATGATAAGGGTTCAACCATTACCATTGTGGTTTTTTTCGTAAGTATTTCAGAATTTCTGTCTATATATAAATGGGAAACCGCTGCACCTTTTTTGTCATTTTTAGGATACTTCTCCCCCTTACCCCCATAATTCTTATTTCTAATTTTAGGGAGTTTTGATAGCTGGTATTATATAAATACTGCTTACTAAATAATAGTTGTGAGGTTAATATTTTTATATATTTGTCTGTGACATAAAATTCAAATAGCAAGATAACATGAAATTAATTTGACAAATATTTGTTTAAAATTAATTTTATTTATATTGGAGGAATAATTTTGAATATTTATTTTATAGACACACTGGAGCTCACTTACAGTTCCGACTTCAATGACATAATCAAATTAACTAAAAATTTTAAAATGGTAGACCCTAAAAAAGGGGCAGGCAATAAAGAATTTATTTCCACTGAATTGAGTGGCATGGGTATTATAATAAAAACAAGAAGAAGCAGCAAGGCTGAATTGTATAAAAATAGAAATAAGTACAAACTGGTACTTAGAATAAATCCCAACAAATTTTACAAGCCGTATATGAAGACGGAACATATAAGCAATATTATAGAATTTTGCGATATGGTCGAGCGGCTGGATATGCAGATACAGTATTGTTTTAGCGGCTTGACGATAGATGACTTTGAGATCACGAGGGTCGATCTGACGGAGGACATTCACGGTATCCCTGAGGACAAAATCACTCAGTACATACGCATTATGCGTCAGCTGTATTTGACGCTGGGTTTTCATCACAACAAGAAGCTTGAGGAGAATACTGAGGATTTTGATCCTGACAGTTCATTCAATGCGGTCAATGACTCTAAAAAGGTTGAATTTGTTGTATATAACAAGGGTCACGAAGTTCGCAGTAAAAAGAACAGCAGTGATGAACAGAAGGATCATTACAAAGACACTATGCGTGTTGAAGTGAGGTGCAGGAAAAAGTTTGCGGACAAGCTTTCAGAGAAAGCATACACGGCTCAAAAGCTGGTGGAAATTTACCGCAGGAGAATGGAGGTCATAAGAGATGTTTTCGATGACGTTTTTGTGCTTAACAAAGACAGTTGTTTTATATCGCCCTACTGGCAGAAAAAACAGATCAAAAAGTACGTTTCAGGCAAGACAAAGCTTGGCGAAAAGATGAATGATTTTTCAAAGCAACTTGCGCACGCTTCACGACCTACTATGGAGAGCGTGATAGAGAACAGCGAAAAATGTCAGCGGTCAGTTTCAAAGCTGCTCAGCAAATTTGAGGATATGGGCGTTTCATCAGTTCCAACAAGCGACAAGGAAACGCCGTTTTTACAATCGCTGAACACACTTTTGGGGTTTTCTCCGCCGAGTGAGGAGGAAAAGGCGTTGTATGAATATATACGCAGGAAGTCTAGGGGGAAGGAGGTGTTTTGGTATGGAGGTGATGATAGAGGGTGATTTGTTGGAATCAAAAGAAGAACTATTTGAAATAGGCGATGAATCTCAAATAGTTCTTCTATGGTTATTATTTCCAATATCTATTGAGCGCTTCTGAACAGTATGTCAGCAAATCAGACATATCATTATCGTTAAAGTGCTTCATTATGCTCTTGTCAATCTGCAATATGCCGAGATATTTTGAATGGTGCATATAGCCCATATCTTCAAACCTCTTGAATGGATTACTTAGTATCAGCTTCTCTACATCTTTCAGAGTATAGTTGCCCTCAGTAAAAATACATTTTTTCTTCTCAGCAGGCAATCCTTGTTCTTTACGATCTTTATAATACTCTGAAAAAGCATACGCAACATCGTCAAGATCTGCTTCACCCTTTTCGTTCATAGTTGAAATAAGTGAAATGAGAAATACAGGCTTGTATGAATAGCTCATAGTCATTTTCTTGCAAAAATCCATAAATAATCGCTTTCGATTAGTGGGGGTTATTTCAGTCCAGCCAAATTCTTTGCAGAATTCTTTTACGCGTTCACGCTCAAAATAGTAAAGTGTTTTATTTTCACTTATGGGAACTTCCAAATCAGCTTTTATTTTGCCCTCTCTGATATATTTGCCGATCGTTTCGCCTTGTGCTGAAACGTGACGGGTAAGCTCAAGCTGAGAATACATCTTGTCTGCTTTCTCCTGCCAATTGAACAGATCAATGATCTCATAGTCGGTAGCGTGGATAGGATAATCAATAAGAACCGCAGGCTTATCACCATGTTTGAACATATCCTTATCCCAAGACATACCGTGTTTAGTTCCAAGAACCATTCCGCCGGGAACGTATTCGCTGATATTAAGTATTCTGTGAAGTGAGTATGGGCAATTGAACATATTGGCGTTATCTACAAAATCAAAGACCATAAGAAACTCTTTGCCTTCGTGGATACGCATACCTCTTCCGAGCTGCTGCATATATATTGTTTTTGACATTGTAGGTCTTGCCATAAACAAAACTTCGGTTATGGGGCTGTCCCAACCCTCGTTAAGCAGGTCACAGGCACAAAGAACTTTTATCTTTTTATTCTCATAGTCTTTAAGTATTTGCTTGCGTTTGCTGTTTTCTGTTTTTCCTGAAACACTTTCAGCCTTAACGCCATTGTTTCTCAGTAATTCAGCTATTTTATCAGCATGATCGACAGAAGTGCAGAAAATTACTGTCGATTTATCTTTTACATATTCAAGATAAGTATCAACTATCAGTTTGTTTCGTTCAGGAACAACGACTGTTGTTTCAAGATCCATCGAATTATATTTAAATCCGTTTATACGCACATCAGTCAAATTTATATTCGTTTTTACCCTGATACAGCGTACAGGCACAAGAACTCCGCTTTCAACGGCATCTTTTATATCAAGTTTATGGGCCACATTCTGAAACACTTCAAGCAGATCTTCGCCGTCCGCACGCTCGGGGGTAGCTGTTAGCCCGAGAGTAAATGAAGGCCTGAAATAGCTGAGAATGGTAGCGTAGCTTTTTGCAGAAGCATGGTGGCACTCATCTATTATCATGTAATCAAAGTCATCGGGACGGAAAAGATCAAGATTTCTGATAATACTTTGGATACTGCCGCACACGACCTGTGTATCTGTTTCGTGATAGTTTTCATAAAATCTTCCTACAGAAACTTCCGACCATAACTTCTCGAAATTTTCAACACCCTGTTCAACAAGTTCTTTTGTGTGAGCAAGAAACAAAACTCTTTTTCCGATAGATCTTGCGTCCAGCACGCCAATAGCTGATTTTCCTGAGCCTGTTGCACCCTGCACAAGAGCAATTGTTTTTCCCTCTTCGCGCATTTTATTAAGACTTGCCAAAGCCTCTTCTTGGTGCTCTCTGAGTTCAAAGACTTTCCCTTTCTGTGAGGGCATATCATCGTCTATATATGTAAGCGTAGGAGTATAGCCTAAAAAGGTGACCAGCTCATCTTTTACTCGTTCGGGTGTTTTATCAAGCTGTGAATCAGTCCAACGGAACACTTTCCAGCCATTATGAATCATGCTGTTTTGTTTCAGCAGATCATCAATGTACTTGTCTTTTGAAACCTTAGTCGGGTTGTGCCATGTTTCACCGTCTATTTCAAAAGCGATCTTATCCGCTTCGGTTTTTATTGCAAAATCAATAGTTCGATGTTTACCGTAAATATCTACAAAGGGGTACTGAAGATAGACATACTGCCCTTTTTCAGCACCAAAAACATCGCAAAAAAGCTGAACAAATTTTTCTTCAGCACTACTGTTCCCTGCATTATTTGAGAGCCTAGTCAGCATCTTCGATCACTTCCTTTAAAAGCAAACGTTTTTCAAAGCCTCCGCGATTTGCGGCTTTTTCTTTTCTCACGTTATCAAGTTCCTCAGCAGAATAACCTCTTGCAACAGCAACGGCTTGCATTACTTCGAGAAGATCTGCCAGTTCCTCTATTGACTTGTCAGACTGATATTCTGCAAGCTCTTCATTAAGTTTGCGGTCAAGATACTGTATGTAGGTTTCTTTATCCATTACCTCAACAACACATTTCTTACCCGACTTTTCGATTATTTCAGGGATCTTGTCACGTACAAGTTTGTTATACTTTATTGTTTTCATTACAGCCTCCCGGCTTTTGGTTTTATCGCTCATTTCGCTATTAAGCCTTTCACAACTTAAAATAAATATCAGGCAGAATTACTGCCGTTTCGGTTTCGTCTTCTTTGCCTTTCCAAGCGCATATAAAACGTATTTTTGCGTCATAAAGTTTGTATCCGTCTACAATTAATTTTTTGACCTTTTCATAACAAGCTGAAGAGAACTGCAAAACAGGCAACAGTCTCTCTTTATATCGAATATACAATCTGTTGTTTTGTGCGTACAGGTGCGTGCCGCTTCGCAGTTGCAGTATCAGCAGCTTTTTATCCTTGAAAAAGTCAAGATACACATCTCGGTGAGATAACTGCATTATCAGTTCGGTAGGCTTAGAGTATGAGTGCAGGTCGATCTCGTCTGTGGACGCTGCATCTGTAAATTTATCAAAGACATCACCCGTGTAGTGCATGTGCAGAAGTGATTTTGCCCTTGTTATCCCAACATATAGTTTTCTTTTTGATTCGTCGGTATCAATGTCAGGATCATTCAGCATCATAAAAACATTGTCAAACTCTCTGCCTTTTGACTTGTGCATAGTTGACACAGTGACCACACCCTGCTTGCTCTGATAAAAGTCCTCTATTTTTGATTCGTGCAGGAACATATCAAAGTCAGTGCGATATTTTCTTGCATTGGTTTCTGCAAAAGCGGTGAGAATATCAAGTATCAACGGCAGACATTCGCTATTGCGGTATTGCTGTTTCAGCTTTTCAATGGCATTTTCCCATTGGGTATCGCTTATAACTGGCGTGACCTCCTCTCCCTCTTTTTGAAGCTTTTTCAAAAAGTAACGTATCTCCGCAATGTCATACATATCAAAACCGTCGATAGATTGGATAAGCTTTGCGGGAATATTCCGTTGTTTGAGAATGCCCATTACGATCAGAGCTTCTCTGTTTGTGTTTGTAAGGACGCAGGTAGTTCCTGCCACATTTTCAGCCTCTATATCGTCCACCACGGCAGTTTCTATGTATTTTCCACTGTGCTTTATAAGCTTTGTTTCACCGCTGAACTGCGAAACAGCTACAATATCCTCATCCTTCATTCTGTCAGATATTTCTTTTACGAATCTATTGGCGAAAGAAACTACGTTCTGACAGCTTCTGTAATTATCAACAAGAGAGTATTGGTTAGCATTGTGCTCAGTGATGAGCTTTTTTAGAAATGCCGAATCAGAGCCTCTGAACTGATATATGTTTTGGTCATCATCACCCACGGCAATAACACGCATATCATCATTACGCTCCATAAGTGCTTCCACAAGCTGATATTCATATTTATCCATATCCTGTGCTTCGTCGATAACAAGCACTGTTTTGGTTATTCGGCCAAGGTCTACATCACCACTTTTTATAAGCTCGCCTGCGTCCTTGACGATATTTTCTGAATCTTCGATATTTCCGATCTTACCAAGCAGGTCAAAGCAATATGAATGGAAAGTCTTTATTTCCACAAAGCTTGCCGCATTACCGATGAGTTTTTTTAGACGCTGTTTAAACTCGATAGCTGCCGCTCTTGAAAAAGTCAGCATAAGAAGTTGTTCATGCTTTACGTCCTCCAACAGCAGTAAAGCCGCCAGCTTATGCACCAGCACTCTTGTTTTACCGCTTCCGGGGCCTGCTGAAACAACAATGTGTTGAGATGTATTGTCACGAATTATCTCAAGCTGTCTTTCAGAAAGTGTGTCAAAAAGCTGACTGTATTTTGCAGGCGTGATATTTCTTACTATCTGAGCGGCACGCTCCCCCGAAAAATACTGCGACAAGAATTTCTTATAATCCATTTGGAAATAGTCATTGACAAAACGCAGAGCTTCATCATAGTTTCGCACCATCATATTTGCGTATTCGCCAACAATATGTATCTGCTGTATTTTCTGCTGATAAAATTCATTCAACTGTTTGTAGTCCTCAAGCTTGTACCTGATCTTATTATCGAGAACAAGCCTTTTTATCCTCATTCCGCTGTACAGAACAAGAAATCCGCCCTCAAGCTTGATAGCATTTATTTTTGAAAGAAACAGCAACGCTTCCTCGATGTCCTCCTCCGAAACGTCAGCGTCATATGTGTTCATAAGCTCTAGGATGGAAAAGCCCACCAAAACTTCTTCTTTTTCGCCTGCCGCAAAGTCGCTGTTTTCAAATAGGTAATGAATGATAAACTCGGCAATGTGATAACTTTTTTCACGTTTTTCGGCAAGGGTCTTGAAATTAAGCTTTGGAACTATAAGCACTTTATTTGTGGCGGCGTCCTGCTCTTTCTGAACGTAGCTTCGTATTGTCCAGTAATAAAACAACGTTTTGATCGAATTGACAGAGCTTGACTTTATTCCGTTTGCGAGTGCCGCTTCGTTAAGTTCTTTGTAATTCATACAAAGTTTGTCTGCGTCAATGTAGTTAAGCAAGAACTTTTCAAGTGTCTGAAATTTGCGCAGCACAAGAAGCGATTTGTTTTCAGTATCTGTTTTGAAAATATATGCAGTAAGGTCTTTGGTATCGGCAAGAAGTTTATCTTCTCTCATCATTTGGATCGAGTGGATAATATCTGATTTCTGTAAGCCTAAACGGTCTGCGAGATAATCAACTCTCGACTCAGCGTCCTCATTGCCAGCTCTGGAAATGCTCTTGCTTGATATTAGCGAACTGATTATCCTTTTGGCTGTAACACGTTCCTGCTCGTCAGTAAAACGCAAAGACGACTCTATCTGCTGAGATGCTTCTATCATATTCTTTACAAGTATGCTGGTCGCATATACTCTGGGAACATTTTTACCTCTTTGAAGATAACCTGCATTTTCAAGAGCCTGTATCGCCGTTTTCACTCTCGTTTCTATGTCGGCAACGCTATCGTCCCAGCCGGCTTGCCTTGCTACTTCAAGCGGCGAACAGCATACCTCAGGACGTGTTTTGGTCAGGTCTTTTACAGCTTTCCAGACTTGCTGTATCTCGCTTATGCTTAATTTTGTCTGATTGAGCAGCATAAAATGCTTATCAAGGTCGCTGTCATTGAACAATACGTAACATTCTGCCTGAAGGGACGGGTCACGCCCTGCACGGCCGGCCTCCTGCACATAGTTCTCCAAAGAATCTGAAATATCATAATGCACAACGAGCTTGACGTTGGCTTTGTCAACGCCCATACCAAAAGCCGATGTAGCAACGATGATCTGTATCTCATCATTAATGAAAGCTTCCTGATTTTCCTGCTTTTCACTGCTCTCCATTTTTCCGTTGAAAGTTCGGGCTTTAAATCCGTCGCTCGTAAGCTTTTCGGCAAGTATTCTTGTACGTTTAGTTCTCGATACATATACTATGGTGGGACAATTTTTTTGCTCGATAAGTGAGCGCAGAGCATCATATTTCTCAGCGTCGGTTTCTTTATACAAAACCTCATAGCGGAGGTTCGTTCTTGACGCACTTGTTGCAAACAGTTCAAGCTCAATGTCAAGCTTATTCTTAAAATATTCTTTGATGTCGCTTATAACTTTCTGCTTTGCCGTTGCAGTAAAGCAAGACACAGGTATCTTGCAGCCGTCGCCTTTTTTCTCCTGCAACTCTCTTATAAAATCGCCGATATACAAATAGTCAACACGGAAATCCTGTCCCCACGCAGAAAAGCAGTGGGCCTCATCAATAACAAATCTTGCAATATGGCGTGACAAAAACAGCCTCTCGATCGTAACAGAACGAAGCGACTCAGGAGAAATATACAGAATAGAAGCCAGCCCTGATTCAACTTGATCGATAGCCTCAGCTCTTTCAATAGGGCTTAGCAAACCGTTTATGGTAACAGCGTCAGCAATACCTCTATTTTCAAGGTTATCCACCTGATCTTTCATTAAGGACTGCAAAGGCGAAATGACAACAGTCAGCGCCCTTTCGGTCTCGCCTGCCATAAGTGCGGGGATCTGGAATGTAAGTGATTTACCGCCGCCCGTCGGGAAGATAGCCAGCAGAGATCTATGCTCAGCGGCGGCATTCACTGCGTTTTCCTGCAACGGCTCACCATTATATGTACGAAAATCAGGGTATCCAAAGTATTTGCTGAGATATTTTTTAGGATCAAGTTCAGACTTGCAGTAGCCGCATTTGCCACATGACGTATTTCTTAATGCTTTTAGAACTGCGTCGACCTTTGGATAATTCATTATCACCCACCTTGGTATAAGCGAATATTTTTCAGTCGCAGATATCATAGCAAGTGAGTAAGCAAGCTCAACCGGTGAATAGGTAATAAAATCTGATAATGGTGCGTTTTCGCATATTCTGCCTGAAAAATACACTAATATAGCGGTTTCAAGGTCGTCATCTGCTGAATAGTCAAGATATGAGAAAAATCCTGAAAAATATGGGCTGTCTTTCAAAAGCATATAGTATATCTGTTTTAGCTCATTATCAAGGCTTTGAAAAGCATTTATCTCATCATAGAATAGGCTCATTGCTTTCAGAGAGTCATTCAGCGGATTATTAAGTTCATCGGTACACAGCTTATCGTCCTTCAAAAGCTTATGATAAGGTCTGTTCGGGAACATCAAAGGTGAAAAGTAGAGAGTGTCGATATATTCAGCATTTTCGGGAGCGGCTATGTATTTTGAGTCGTGGTCAATAATATTGTGTCCGCAAAGATACTTTGCGTTTGAAATGAACGAATGGAACTCGCTGAAAGAACCCGTATGCAATTTTTCTCCGCTTTCGCTAACTGCTCCGAAATCGTAAGCTTTGTTATCCGCTTCGCTGACTTCTGTATCGACGAATATTATTGGTTTCATTCATTCACCTCATTATATTATTTTTGTACTAATAAGTTAATCAATATGTATATTATACCATGAAAATAGAGGGTTTTCAATACTTTTTGTGGAAAATGCTTGAGCTGATATGATTTATAGCATAAAGACGTGAACAAAACAGAACAAAAACTGTTTATACAAATTACTTATTTTTTCAAAAAAATGCAAGAGTAAGGGAAATGTTTCTTGTTGACTTTTTGGTAAAATGCGATATAATATTTTCAATAGATAAAATTGGACATATTATGGAGGTTAACTAAGAAAATGACATATGAAGAACTAAATAAGTACATGAAAAATTATGTTGAAAACGATATAACAGGAAGAGCGATCATGCTTACTTCAGCCTGGGGTTCGGGCAAAAGCTATTATGTAAAAAATATTTTGAAAAAGCATTTGGAGTCTGACGAGGGTGGAAAACATGATTGCGTTATTGTTTCATTATATGGGATTACAAATATTGCGGATATAAGCAAAGCTATCTACGTTGATTTGCGTACTTTAATAAAAGAGTCAAAGTCTGAATTAGCGACTACTGCTGGTGTTGCTGCTAAAATTATTGGCAAAACGCTCTTAAATGGGTTGACTAGTATAGCTAACGTCGACATTGCAAAACTAAGCGATGACGATTTTCAAAAAGTTTACGAGTCTATAAATCTAACAGGTAAACTTATCGTTTTAGAGGATATAGAAAGAACTAAGATCGATCTTATTGAATTGATGGGATATGTTAACAACTTATGCGAATGCGACGGGGTAAAAATACTGTTGGTCGCAAATGAAGAAGAGCTATCTACTTTGGATAAATCAAATGAAACAGACAACAGTATTAAATCTACATATCGCAAGATAAAAGAGAAAACAGTAGCTGATACATTGCAGTTTTCAGCGGACTATAAGCAGACTATAAATAGTATTATAGATTCTTTTAATAATGATGATCTGAAAGAAATAAAGGACTGCGTGAATGTTAGAAGAAATGGGATATTTCAAACAGAAATAAATAATTATCGTGAATTTATAGTGGCTTGTCAAAAAGCTTGTGATATATTCAACTTCATAAAAAAAAATAATATTGAATCTAATACAGAATTTAATAAATGCGTTTTTGTGGGAGTGGCATTCTATTTGCAGAAACGTCTTACAGATCATAATTTGAAATTTGAAGCAAATTCTATTTTTGATGTATCACTGTCTGGGGATGACAAGTATCCTCTATTGAGATTTTGTTATGATTATATAAATTATCAGGTTTTGGATATTGATGATATAAAAAAGGCTATAAAAAAATATGATCGCTACCTCTTATTTGTAGACCAAAAAGAAGATGATGTTGATATTTTGGTATTAATTCAATATAATCTTTATAACGAATCTGAAGTTAAAGAAGCTATAAACAATATATATAGTAAATTAGATGATATTAAGAAAATCAGTTTAAATAAATACGCAAAAATAGTTTCTTACCTCATATTACTTAAGTATGATATTGGTTTGGAGATAGATGATTATGACAAAATAATAAACAAAATAGTTCAGAACATAAAAAAGGAAAATCCAAGCAACATTAAATTTTTCTCTTATTTTTTAGAGTTTAGCAATCCAAATGATAAAAGGGAATTTGACAATATCAAAGAAATAATACTAAACGAATTAAAAAATAATGCCAAAATAGAATTTTCAAAAGATTTAGAAGGATATCGTAAGTATATTGATAAGACTTTGGAATTAGGCGATGATTTGAGAAAAACAAATGTAAACTACATGATCGAACAAATGTCTTTGGATGACCTGAAAGAGTACTTGCAGGAATTTACTCCAAAAGATTTGGATGGCATAAAACATATACTATGGTCGTTGGATTTTAGTCTAATCAATGAGAAAAATTGTAATGCAATTAAAGAATTTCAAAAACATATTCAAAAGATAATCAAAGACAACACAGACTTAGATAAAATCAAGAAGTTTCAATTAAATCATACTTATGAAATAATCAGCACTAAATTAGCAAAAATTCATATGAATTAACAGCGATAAGTACCCGCCCCTGTACTGAAAAACACAGTACATGGGCGGTTCTTTTTTCACCTCTTCCTCAAAAACTCAATAACACTAAACTTGTAAATCCTCCACCTGCCGCCTATCTTGAACCCCTCTATCTCCCCTGTTTTAAGATAACGGAGCATAGAGTTTTTGCCAATCTTTAAAAGCTGCTGACATTCTTTAGCGGTAAGTATATCGGGAATATCGTCAAACATAATTTATCATTCCTTTCAAAAAATATCGGTTTATCTTAATGTTCGGCGGTTTAAATAGGCTTTTTACGGAAACTTGATCTTTACAAATATACATCATCTTTATGAAGTAACGCAAATGCGGAAAGGAGGGCGTTACGATGAACAAAGCTAAAGTCATACTCGTGCTTGTTGGCAGCGTGCTGGCGGAGATAGCGCAGGAGATCATCACCTATATCGCTGATAAGGACGAGTGAACACCATAGGCAGGCTTTCGGGACTGCCTTTAATTTTTGTATTTTGTAAAGGAGTTTTAAAATGAGCGAACTTACCCATTGCAGCATTTGCGGCTGCGCTTTAGAGGACGAGGCGGAATGCTATGAAGTCGAAAACGAGATACTTTGCCAGGAGTGCTACGATAACGAAACTGTGGTATGCGACCATTGCAGCGAACGCTGTATCGAACGAAATACCGTGAGCGATGAGAATACTATCCTCTGTACAGATTGCTACTATAATCATTACTACCGCTGTTCAAACTGCGAAACTATCGTGCATTCGGACGATACCTACTGGCGCGGCGATAACGCCTATTGCCGTGAATGTTATGACGATTGCTGTGATAACGGTGACTACATCAACGATTATTACTACAAGCCTAAGCCCGTGTTCTACAAACTGCCGAAAGAAAACAACGTGCGTTTTTACGGTGTTGAACTGGAGATAGACGGTGCAGGAAGATATGATGATAATGCGGAAAAGATTTATGATACAGCTAATGTTCAGAATGAAGTACTTTACATAAAGTCTGACGGCTCGCTTGACGAGGGAATGGAACTTGTCAGCCACCCTTGCTCAATAGATTTTCACCGAAAGAAATTTCCGTGGGACGATATCGTGAGAAAAGCTGTTGCCCTTGGCTACCGCTCGCATAATACGTCTACCTGCGGACTTCACGTTCATATAGGCCGAAAACAGCTTGGATATTCCTACGAGGAACAGGAAGAAGTCATAAGCCGAATAATGTTCTTTTTCGAGAGCCATTGGAACGAGCTTTTCAAATTTTCTCGCCGTACTGCATACAGCGTTGACCGCTGGGCGGCAAGACACGGTTACAATGACAAGCCGAAAGAGATACTTGAAAAGGCAAAGAAAAGCACTAAGGGCAGATATGCCTGTGTGAACATAACAAATGCTGATACTGTGGAGATAAGGCTGTTCAGGGGCACGCTGAAATTCAACAGCTTTATGGCTACGCTTGAACTTGTTGACAGCATATGCGAAAATGCAGTTTGCCTTAATGACGATGAACTGAACAAGCAATCCTGGACGGATTTTGTGCTGGGCATAAAGCCTGAATATACAGAGCTTATCAGGTATCTGAAAGAGAAAAGGCTCTATGTTAACGAGCCTGTCAGTGAGGAGGATTAACTATGTGTGCGATATTTGGATTTGTGAATTACAGACGTTCGCTCAGCAGGAGCGAGATGAAAGAACTTATCAACAGATTATCCGTCGAGTCAGAGGTAAGGGGCAAGGACGCAACGGGCATAGCGTATGTGAAACACGGCGAACTTAAAGTTTTCAAGAGAGCAAAGCCTGCTCACAAGGTAAGGCTTTATGTGCCTGAGGACACAGTTATCTTCACAGGTCATACGAGAATGACTACGCAAGGCGACGCTAGGTACATTTACAATAACCACCCGTTCACAGGCAAAACTGCGGACGGGTCTTTTGCTTTATGTCACAACGGTGTGCTTTACAACGACAGCCAGCTTGCAAAGTCTGAACATCTGCCGAAAAGCAAGATAGAAACTGACAGCTACGTTGCCGCACAGCTTATCGAGAAATACGGCAGACTTAATTTCACGACCATAGCGAAGATGTCAGAGGCGGTAGAGGGTTCGTTCGTATTCACGATACTTAGCGACAAGAACAAGCTTTTCATAGCAAAGGGCGACAATCCGCTTTGCCTTATCCATTACAAGCAATTAGGACTGTATGTGTACACGTCTACTGAGGACATTATGAAGAACGTGCTGAAAGGCAGTTTCCTTGAAAAGCTGCCTTTTGAAGTGATAAAGGTCACAGAGGGGGAGATCATAAGCATTGACAAGCGTGGGCGTTTTGAGAAAAGCAGCTTTGTACCGAACGAATTTTGCTATGGCTGGAACTATTATGGATACAGAAAGCCCGCTTACGATGAGGACGAACTTTTCGATATATGCGGTATGTTCGGGGTATCACAGGAGGATCTTATGCTGCTTTACGATATGGGCTACACGGACGAGGAGATAGAGGGTATGCTTTGCGACAGGAGTATGTTGAGGGAGTGTATCGAGGAGGCTAGGGTGTTGGTGGGAGAATATTATTAGGAGGTATCTTATGGCATACACATTCAGCGGAAGCAGATATGTCACAAGCGGCGTGGCAGAAAACTTCCCTATTGAATTGCAAGTGGCGTTATTTTCAGCCGTAGAGCAAATGCGAGAAAAGGTCAGCGGACAGCTTGATTATCTGCAAGTTTTCGAGATAGTGACAGAGGTCAAAGGGCAGAAAAAATTCCTGCACATTTATCATATGCAGGAATGCCCCGAGGCTAAGCTTAAATATTTCATACCGACCGACGTGGAGGTAAACGGCAGGGCGTATATGATCGACGATGTGGATCATATTACGCTGCTGTTGGCGGAGGAGTATTGAGTTGAAAAGGAATCACAGCTTTCGAGGGGGCTGTGATTTTTTTTGCCCTGAACTCACCTCTCCTGTACCTATTTACCTTATAATCATGCTTCAAAGTGTCGGTCTTGTCTATGCGGCAGACGTACAAATTTACCTTTTCCCCTCTCACCGCCTATTCCCATTAGCAAGATCATTAACAATATCTGCAATGTTCTCCAGCTGCCTTTTGTTGAGCTTTTTCAGGTCAGAGATCAGCTTACTCAGCTCTTTTGGCTGCTCGGCGTCGGCGTCGAAAAACTCCTGCGGCGTAATGTCCAGATACTCGCAGATATAAAAGAAAGAGGTCATAGAGGGCAGGGCTTTTCCTGTTTCGATATTGTTTATATACCCTGCGTTCTGTCCAATAGATAAGCTCATATCCCTTGCGGAAACACCTTTCTGTGTGCGAAGTTTTGAGATCCTCAAAGCAAAATTATTGTCATACATGAATTTGTTCTCGTACATTATTTGCACCCCCATATATAATATTTTATCCTATATCATTATGCATTATGTCGGAATTTTTCCTATAGAGGGGTTGAAATATGTGAAATAATATGATATAATGATGTAAAGTATTTGAAATAATGCGATATTTGTATAAGAAGCGGATTGTGTCATGTTTTTTGTTAAAATAAAAAAATATCTTACGAAAACGTTATACTAAGCAGCCAGCTTAACAAAAGTGAAAAAGAATGTGTTATAATTAACATACAAAAACGTATTATTATGTCAGTTATAGTTGATAATTGACAAATCAATAAGGAAAAGGAGTTTTTGACATGAACGAAAACATCAACAAGAAATTTGACGTAAAAAACTTTGACTATGATAAGTGCTATGAAGAAGTAAAGGAAAATGCTTCAAAAAATATCAATATCATAGTGTGCGGAGCTACCGGCGTTGGCAAAAGCAGCCTTATAAACGACTTCTTCGAGTTTGATAAGGATAGTGCCGCTCCTGTCGGAAGCAGCGGAAAGCCGCAGACAAGGGGTATTCACGAATATCGTTCGAAGAGCATTACCTTGTTCGACACTGAGGGCTACGAGGTAGAAAGCTCGTCTACGCCGGAAAACAGCGCTTTTTACAAAAATATAATAGATCTTATCGACGAACGCAAAAATACATATCCTGCGGATTTGGGTATGCACATCCACGAGGTTTGGTACTGCATAAATAACCGCTTCATGGATCTTGACGAAAGGCTGATAAAAGACATACAGGCGAGAAATATCCCCGTGTGCGTTATTATTACAAAGGTGGATAATCTTGACGAGAACGAAGTCGCCCAGATAAAGGACGCTGTCGGCGAAGCCGGAAAACGCAATAGGATAAACGGCATTGAGGTGTTTACCTATTCTACTAACAGCGATCTTGGCGACGAGTATGTGCAGAAATCTGAGATAAACAGCTGGGCACATCATAATCTTGACGATTACCTCAGAGAAAGCTTTATCCCGTCGCTCAAAAAAGCGCAGGGTCAAATGGCAGAAATGATGATAAAGCACAAGATACCGAAATACGCGGCTTTAGCCGCAGGTATTGTTACGGCTACATCGTTTGTACCCGTGCCACTTTCCGATTCGGTACCGCTTATGGGCATACAGGTAAAAATGGCGGCAGATATTCTGAGCTGTTACGGAATAGATAACGATCTAAAGAGCATTGTGAAAAATGTGACGGGAGCGGGCTTCGTTTCTTATATAGGAAAAACGCTGGCTTCTCAGCTGCTTTCGGTGATCCCATTTGTCGGCGGCGCGGCGAAAGCCACGGTAAATGTTTCAGTGGCAACTACTGTTACGGCTACCCTCGGCGTTGCGATAACGAAGATCTGCGAGGAATACACTAAAGCCTGCATAGAGAACGGCGGCTCGAAAGACCTTATGATCACCAAAATTTCCGACTACTTTACTGTTGAAAATCTGAAAAAGGTAATGAAAGAGATCAGCAAGGGCAAGGATCAGAAAATTGTAGAGAGAATAGTAAAAGCTGTAGTTGATATGTTCAAGGATACGAAAAAAGGAGCAAGAAAATAATGGAAGGTGACAAGATAAAAACTAATATACTGATAGCCGGCAAATCGGGCGTTGGCAAAAGCAGTCTGCTGAATTACATATTTGGCGAAGAGGTCGCGGAGACGGGTGCGGGAAAGCCCGTGACGGCTGAGGGTCTGCACGAATATTCTTTCGAGCTGAAAGATAACGACCGCATATCTTTTTCGATATGCGACAGCTGGGGTCTTGAACCCGATAAGGCGGACAAATGGCACAAGCAGATAATCGACAAAGTAGCGGAGTACGACAAGCACTCTATCAAAGAATGGTTCAGCACCATAATCTACTGCCTTAGCGCCGACTCTGACAGAGTGGAAGACTTTGAGATAAGCATAATAAACGACCTTATAGCTGAGAAAAACAACGTAAACGTTGTGATAACCCACTGCAAATCTGAGAACGACGACAGAGCGGAGCGCATGAAAAGGCGCATAGTTGAAGACGGCGGCGTTTCGGCTGACTCGGTGATATTTGTAAACAACTATGAGAAAAAACTTATTTCTGGCGAGGTAAAAAAGTTTGGACGCGAAGAGGTAGTAAACTGCATTATCCGCAACTTGTGGAACAATTACAAGGTAAAAGTGCCGTATAAAATAAAAGAGCACGCCAACGAAATGTTTCGCAGCGAGCACGATAAGCTTCATGATATGGTGGCAAGTACAAGCTTTGTTCTGCGAAAGCATCATAAGCTGGATGAATTTGAAGAGAAGATAAATAATGAATTCAGCGTGTTCGTTATAAAGTCCGTAATGAAACTAAATAGCGAGTTTAACGATGCGTATAATTATTATCAGCAGCTGTCACAAGAGTATTACACGATCGTTTTTGGTATGGATACGTTAAAACTGCTGAACGACCCGATAATGTTTTTTGACGCAACAAAGGCTTTCAAAGAAGAAGTAAGTCAGCAGGTGGAAAGGATCGCCGAATCGACGGGAAAAATACTGAAATTCATGAACCAGGACGTTACCAAAGAGCTTATGAAAAAACTTTTTGCAGAGATAAAGATAAACATAAAGAGAGCAAAAGATATCAAAAATGACCTTCATGAAACGGTTGACAAGTACATTGTAAGAACGAGAAGCACGGTTCTTGAAGAGGTCGAGAAAACTGAGGAGAAACTGCTAGCTATCGAGATCAAGATATAGGGGGTATCACCAAATGACCATAAAAAAACTAACAGCAGCAGTCCTCGCGGGTGCGGTGGTGCTGCTCACCGCTTGCTCAGACAGCGATTCAGGCAGTGGCAAAAAAAGCATGAAGAAAGACTACTACACCATTGGCGAAACTTGGACAGTTGACGGGCAGTGGTCGCTTACCGTTACAGGCGTCACGGAAACGGCTGAGCGCAATGAGTATGCGGACGAAAAACCTGCAGCGGTCTACATCGTGGACTACGAGTATACAAACATCGGTTATGAGGACGAGGACGGCATAGCAAAGGGCATTTTCTTTGACATGGAGGACACCATAATAGACAGCAATGGCGTTATGGGTTACAGTTACCCGGGCGACGTTGCGAGAAACCCAAATGAAGCGCCTATTGGAAGCACCTGCAAGGCTCAGGCTTGCATTGGTGTGGATAATGCGGGCGATTTCAGGATCACTGAGAGCCATTATGATTCAGACGGTGACGAACATTCGGCGACTTTTCTTATCGAAGTCGGCGGAAGTTCGGCAGACGAAAAATCTGACAGCGCCGCTCAGCCGACGGAAACTACCACCACAACGACCGCCGAGGCGACCACGACTAAGCCCGTGACCACGCTTGCGCCGTATGACATTTACGACGACACGGTGTATGCGAACGATCTTATCTACGAAACGGCTGACGATATTTTTGCTGAACTGGGCGACGATTTCAGCATGGATTTTATATCAGTGGGGCAGGAAAACATCATCGCCGTGGAGAACGACGACGTGTATCCGAACACAAAGATAGGCTTTTACACCACGGACATACAGAACATCGGCACGCTTGATTTTCCATACGCGATACACGTCACGCCGGGCGGATACATCACCGAGGGCGTGCAGGTTGGAATGACGTACAACGAGCTGAAAGCCATTTGCCCGAGCCTGGAGGGCGCAACGCTTGACGGCGGAACGTTTGGCCCGACGGCGTGGATAAACATAGACGGCAACGCGTGGGGCATAGAGTTCGACGTATCGCAGGCTGACCGCGAGCGGCTAGGCATGGCAGTAGGCGTAGCTGTTGATCTTTCGGAGCTTAATCCTAAGAGTACGCTGGGGTATTATATTAGTTCGCTGAGCTAAGGCAAGCTAAGCGGGCTTTTCGATCAAATGACTATGGATAAAGAAAAACCACCGATATGGCATCAGCTGTATCGGTGATTCTTTTGTAATCCTATATCAAATTATGAGACTTTATCTCGTTTTATACGACTTTTATTAGACTTTTATAAGACAAATTACAATTTTATAAGAATTTAATCTTGACAAATTCTAATAAAATCAGTATAATTATATTATGGAGGCGATAAAATGCTGGATAATGAACTTGTAGATATGGTGAAACAAATACAGCTTGTTCGCAGCGAAAGCAACAAGATAGAGATAAAAGCGGCAAATAAGGGCTGCCCGAAGGTGCGTGATTCGCTGTCCTCTTTTTCAAATCAGTCGGGCGGAGGCGTTATTATTTTCGGCGTAGATGAAAATGACGGGTACGAGGTCTGCGGAGTTTATGATACAGCTGACCTTATGAAAAAGGTCGAGGCGCAGTGTAAGGAAATGACGCCTGTGATAAGACCGCTGTTTTCCGTTGCATCTATCGACGGAAAAACTGTCGTGTCTGCCGAGATACAGGAGATTGATAATACTGACAAACCCTGCTTTTACAGCGGTGTCGGCAGGCTGAAAGGTTCATATGTCAGGTCGGGCGACGCTGACAGACTTATGACGGAATATGAGGTTTACAGCTATGAGGCTTTCAAAAAAAGCATTCACGACGAGCTGAGAATTTGTGAAAGAGCCTTTACAAAGGACATTCAGACCAACGCATTCAAGCTTTATTTTGACCTGCTGAAAAGCAAAAAGCCTAATCTTGCCGAGCTTTCAAATGAGGAAATATGCCGCTTGCAAGGTTTTACTGATGAGGGCAAACCGACTTTGACCGGAATAATGCTTTTCTCAAACTACCCGCAGGCGTTTTTTCCGCAGCTTTGCATAACGGCTGTGTCCGTACCCGGAACTGAGATAAGCAGTACGGCAAACGTCGGCGAACGTTTTATAGACAATCAGCGAATAGACGGAACACTTGTGCAGATGCTGAATGATGCTTTGGTGTTCGTGCGCAAAAATATGAAAACTGCGACTATCATAGACCCGAACACTGGCAAGCGAACGGACAAGACGGAATATCCTGTAATTGCTATAAGAGAGCTTATCCTGAACGCTCTTATCCACAGAGATTACAGTATCCACACGGACACGACGCCTATAACCATAAAGATGTTCAGCGACCGTTTTGAGATAGAAAATCCCGGCGGACTTTACGGCAGAATGACCCTTGACAGATTGGGAAAAGTGTCTGCCGACACAAGAAACCCTAAGATAGCGGGTGCTATGGAGATACTCGGTGAAACGGAGAACAGATACAGCGGCATACCTACGATAATAAATGCAATGGAAGAAAGTGTTCTGCCTGCGCCGAAATTCGAGAGCGACAGAGGCGTATTCAAGGTGACGTTGTACAACAGCGCCGCCGAAAGCGTGCCGATAGATGACATTGAAACTGAGATACTTGAATTCTGTAAAACGCCGAGAAGCAGGAATGAGATAGCGGAGTTTTTCAATGGCAGAATGACGATCGCTTACGTTATGGAAAGGTACGTCAAGCCAATGATAGCAAGCGGCAGGCTTATTATGACAATACCTGAGAAGCCTAAGAGTAAGTATCAGAAGTATTTGGCAAGGTGAGGATAAAGGTAGAGTGGACAATTACGAATGGAAATGCAAATCGGAATTTGTGGAGGAGAATATGAAATGAAAATCTATGATATTTCTCAAGAGGTTTTCGGCTGTCAGGTATATCCAGGCGACCCGACACCGAAAAAAAGGGTGATTTCTTCAATGGAAAAAGGCGATTTGTATAACCTGACGGCTTTTAGTATGTGCGCTCACAACGGCACGCATATAGATGCGCCATTTCATTTTATCAAAGACGGAAAAACTGTAGATTCCGTAAGTTTAAATACATTTATAGGAATGGCTTATGTTGCAGAATATAATGGAATCGTTTCTGCCGATGATGCCACGGAAATACTTGAAAAAGCGAAAAAACAGAATTCAGAAGCGGCAAAGAGAATTCTTATCAAGGGAGATGCAGAGGTCTCTGCGGAAGCAGCTAAAGTGTTTGCTGAATCAAACATTTTACTGCTTGGTAATGAATCTCAAACTGTCGGTCCTGAAAATGCTCCGATGGAAGTACACCTTATCCTATTAGGAGCTGGCACTGTATTGCTTGAAGGGATACGTTTAGCAGAAGTTTCAGAGGGCGTTTATTTCTTAAACGCAGCACCATTAAATCTATCAGGTGCGGACGGTTCGCCTTGCAGAGCTATACTGATCGCTGCTGAAATATAAATTCCAACTTATAGATGTACAACAAAATTATTATCAACATAACAGCCACACCTAGTGCCAATTGACAACACAAGGGTGTGGCTTGTTTTTTTGTGCGATCCAGCTTGCTTTCCACTCAAAAAAATGGTATAATGAGAACAACAAAATTTTTCAAGAAGGCAGACTTTATGGGCGTATACGTCCGTTTCGCTTGTGAATAATAGCTATAAGGAGATGGTGTTGTGCTTAGAATATTTTTTGGAAAACACCCTAAAGAAATATACAATACTGAGGTCTATTATGCAAATCAGTATGATAAAATGTGGGTCATGGAACCATTTGCAAAAAAGATCATTAAGGATATTGATGACTCAACTGTAATTGGCCCCGATCTTATAGAAAACGATATTTTTGGCAAATTTAATTCAACGGAATTGTCAGCGGGCGTTAAGACTCTTCTGCTGATATATAATCAGCCTAAAAAGATCTTCAATATTTCAAATTGCGGAGATAACTGCTCAAAGTATCTGCTTGAAATGGCTGAAAACAAGGATATTACGGTATCATTGCATCATTTGATGGACTTTGGAAAGTCTTTTTCTGTGAAAATAATAAATGAAGGGAAAAGAAAAGTGATTACAGACCCAATTGAATATTTGATGCTTGCAGATAGATATTTGAGGGGTGAAGAAAATGAGGGGTAAAATAAAAATACAAATAAAAAACAGGCACATAACGTTTAATTTTACTCTTGAGAGAAATGTAACGATATTGACAGGTGACAGCGGCACCGGAAAAACGAAACTCATCAATATGGTGAGAAACTATTCCGAACTTGGTGAACAAAGCGGTGTAACTTTAAAGTGCAGTAAACCTTGCCTTGTATTGTCAAATGCTAATTGGGAAACCATTCTTGAAAATACTCACGAGAGCATTGTTTTTGTTGAAGAAAGTACACCATTTCTATCTTCTTATGAGTTTGCAAAAGCGATTCAGGGTTCTGATAATTATTATGTTCTTGTAACAAGAGAGCCGTTGGCGCAAATTCCATACAGTATAGATGCTATCAGGAAGATCCATAAAAATGGTGCAAAACCGAAGTTCGAGAAGATATATAAGAACATTTCAAAAAAGGATATATCAGCATTTCCGTATGATATTGTGATCGTTGAAGACAGCAGGTCGGGTCTTCAGTTTTTTAAGAAAGCAACTGAAGATCACGATCTCGAATGTATCAGTTCTAACGGAAAGAGCGGAATTGTAAAATTACTGGAACAGCATAAAGGTAAGCGTATTCTTGTAATAGCCGACGCTGCGGCACTTGGTTCAGAAATCAAAGAGCTTATGTATTTAAGATCTGTATCAAATAATAAGATCGACCTCTTTTTGCCGGAGAGTTTTGAATGGCTTATTCTTCGCTCGGCGATTTTTGACCGTAACGATAATGTTCAAGAGATTTTGGCTGACCCGGCAGAACATATAGATTGTGAAAAGTATTTCAGTTGGGAGCGTTTTTTTACTGCATTGCTGGTGGCAGAAACTAATGGCAGAGCAAATCTTGAGTATCACGAGAACAAGAGCCATATCCCTTCCGGATATTTATCCGAACAAAATATTTATTCTATTTTAAATGCAATGGAATAATAATAATAATAATAGACAAGCCATACTCTGTGTTGATTTGATTGCACAGGGTGTGGCTGTTATTTCGATTCAGCTTGCTTTCCCCGCAGAAAAATGGTATAATAGGAATAACAAATATTTTCAAGGAAACAGACTGTGTGGGCATTTACGTTAACCCCGATAATATTGATTTTCAGCGTGCAATAAATTCACAGATATATGTTGATAAAAGTGGACTTATAGAACTTACAAACGCAAAACTTTTTACCGAACAGCAGTTTATTTGCGTAAGCCGACCACGACGCTTCGGCAAATCAATGACCGCAAATATGCTCACTGCTTATTACAGCAGTGGCTGTGATTCCCGTGAAATGTTTTCTGATCTAAAGATCGCAAAATCTGCTGATTTTGAAAAGCATCTGAACAAGTATAATGTTATTCATATAAATATGGTGAATTTTCTCAGCGAATCAAAAGATATGAATGAATTGATTGATTTCGTCAGCGATACAGCAGATAAAGGACAAGAATTATCCTGATTGTTTGAAAGATTATTCAGGCGAGGTTTTGCTTGTGGGGATAAGTTATGATGATAATAAGAAACATTGTTGCATGATTGAGAAGATATTAAAATAAAGCTTTCTCTAAGAAGTAGTTAACAAATTGATTTTTGAATATGGGAGGACAGCATGGAATTATTATACTTATGGATAAACAACTGCAAAAGCTGCATTATTGGTCAAGAGATGAATTTTTCACCATTATATAAATTTCACGTTGACAATAAAAGCAAACCAAGTACTCTTAATTATTGCAAAGCGGATATTCCAATTAATATAATGCAAAAAGGTAATATTTCAAATATCACTGCACTAATAGGGTCAAATGGTTCTGGCAAAACCACACTATTATCTTATATTGCTTATAATAGCTGTCTTGCAAAAATGCTGGCGCAAGAGGGATATGAAAGGTTTGAGGAAAACCAGTATGAAAAAGAAAAATCAATATATGTTTTCTACGATAATGATGAATTTTTCGTATATCACAATCTTGGAAGCGAACTGATGTGCAAAGATTTTCCTGATGATAAATGTAAAATATACAACAATAAAGATACCAACTTAAACAGGGTAATGATATATAATTTGCGTCAACAAATGATAGTATATCTTACAAATAGTACTTATGTGCGAGAAGATTTTTCAAGATATTCTCGATCTGAGAATACTTATAATATCAACTTGCATCCGAGATCATTAAATCTTGTAGCTCGTAGATTTTATGATTCATTGTTTGGCATAAAAGAATTTGATAGAGCAACCATTGATACACCAGGGTTTGCATCTATAATAAAATCACAGAAAAGTGAGAGAACATTTCAGGAACTTCTTGATGTTTTATACTATAATTATTTGCTAAAAAACAATTGTGATGAGTACCTTGGAAAATTCAAGGATGAGATTTATGTTAGCTTTGAGAACATCTTAAAGCTTTGCGATGATACTTATCATAATGATATAGAAAGAATTAATATCTCAAAACGGAAAATTGATGATGAGTCAACGACACATTTGGTTTTTCAAACCAGTAGAATATACTATGATAAAAGCCTTATATTTTTTGAAAAATACAATAAAGAGACACTTGAACAATCACGCCGAAAAAATCCAGCAAATGTATTGTATCTAAATCTTTTATTTGAGATATTTTATTATGAAGACAGTTTCGTACTTCCTGATATTAATTTTGAAGAGGATATATATTCTCAACTTTTTGCTGCAGTAGAAAAGTACGATCAATACAACACCTTCTTAGAAGATATTAAGAAAATTGATGATGTGTTATCTGAATACAATACCTATGAAAATATTATGGATAATCCGGATGATCTTGCTTGCAAGTATTGTAAAGTGATAAATAAAGCTAATCCGAAATTTTACAATTTTATAGAGGAGATTTTTATCGACGGCAATTCCTATGTATTGCGATATATACGAATACAAAATTTGAATATGAGTTCTGGAGAGCGAGCTATGCAGAATATGTTCTCGTGGTTAGTGCTTATTCCACAATTAGATCATATTATGTCAATTGACCGTAAAACATACACAAGTAAGCTTTTGCTTATAGACGAGATAGATCTGTATTCCCACCCGGAATGGCAGAGAAGAACAATAGAACAACTGATTTTAACGATAATTAACATCGAAACAATGCCTGTTCAAATCATAGTATCTTCTCATTCTCCTGTAATATTGTCAGATTTTCCTCGTGACAATATTATTTATCTAAAAAAGCCAAACGATCAAAAAACATCTGTAATTGATTCCAGCTCAGACCACAATCAGTCATTTGGTGCAAATATTTATACATTGTTTAATGATGCCTTTTTTATGTCGAATGGTGTGGTAGGTGAATTCGCTAAGAATAAAATATTAGAAGTTTATAAAGAATTAACGAACGAGGATGCTTTGACGAAAGAAAAATCATATTACCAATATTTTATAGATCAAATAGGAAACGATATTATACGAAATGAAATGAGGAAACTGCTGAAAAGAAAATTGGGGAGATAACCTAAAATGATAAAAATTGATCTTAAAGATTCACAAAAGCAGCAAATTGAAAGAAATTTAGAAGCTTTCATAACAAAAAAGAATATATTAAATAAGATTAGAAAAATTGCCTGCTATTTAGAGGATCAGAACTGCGGTAATACAGCAGAGCTTCTAAGAAAGATAGATTTAAACTTCTTCCTGACATTTGGAAAACAATCGCTGCAGAATTATATCGCTAAATTTGAACATGCCATTTCAATTGATAACTCTCAAAATGGTGGAGATAATATCAAATCTATTATTGCAAATGGACCTGAGGGAAAAAGACTTCCAGGATTTCTATATTTATATAAAAAGTTTAGTGATTCAGATGAAGCATACGATATATTAAAAATAATAAATGCGACTGTCTGCCCTTATTGTAATAGGCAATATACTTTTACAATAAGAAAAGGTAACCTAAAATCCAGGCCACAGTTTGATCATTATTTCCCAAAATCACAATTCCCCTATTTGTCGATTTCAGTTTATAATCTTATTCCTTCGTGTGCTTTGTGTAACAATGGAAAAAGAAATTCTTCTCCAGACAGAATACTGTATCCTTATGAAGAATCATTTGAAACCAAAGAAATACGATTTCAGGCAGATAACATTGTTTCATATATACTCAGAGAGGATAATGATATCAGCATTTCTTTGGTGGCGCTAGAGACTCCCAATGAAAACAAGTCTGATATTATTAGTGCATACAATGAAGATTTTAAGATAGAAGCTCTATACAAACTCCATTCAGAGGAAGCCCGCAAGATAATAGAAAAAAAGTATATTTTTAATGATGAAGCATTAGAAAGTATATGTAGGTCATATTCTGATGCAGTCTATGATAAAAAATATCTTAAAGAACTTATTTTCGGTAAATATGAAGTAGAAGATTTTATCAATCATCCGCTATCGAAATTTACCAGCGATATTTTTGAACAGATTTCTGAACTTGAATCACATAAAAAATAATATGGTTAATAACTGCTAAAAATGTTCTTTCGGTATTCAAGTAACTATAGACGCGGCGTAATCATTAGAATTGCTGTTGTGAAATGGAAAACAGACAAGCAGATGACATTTGCGGTTTGGATACAAATAGGCTTTCTTCGGAAGATAAGGCAAGACAAATTTATCAGTATTCCATTTTAAAAGATGTGCTGCAGTTAGAGAGGTAATAAATGATTACAATATATAAACACGGTCAGATTCCAAAATCAATAGAAATTGTTAAATTGAACGATGTTTATTTTAACAAATATACTGCTCAAATGCTGGATAATAGGGCAAATGAGATAATTGAAAAAATTGACCACGCTGAATTGACCGGGCCATATACAATTAAATCACGTTTTGACGGGACAACGCTGAACACTGATAAGCTTTCCAGTGGCTGCAAGACGGTATTGAATATAATGTACAATACTGATAAGATTTTTGACATAAGAGAATGTGGTGATAATGCTCTTGATATGATCTATTCTCTTGACGAAGGAAAGATCTGTTGTGATTATCCGATTATATCATTTGATATGACACGAGTGAACGTGTACGATAAGAGTAAGAAGAAATGCAGAGAAATAGATGATTATGAAGAATTGAAGGAGTGGTGGAGCGATGAAGATTAAACCGATCGTGATGCAAGAGATCAATACTACCCACACTTCCTTCATCATTGATCTGCATTTTGATTACAACGTTACTTTTATCACAGGCGACTCTGGCGTTGGCAAATCCGCTCTGTATTCATTTATTGAAGAACTGTCTGCAAATGATAAAAGAATAAGGTGCTTTAATTACCTTGACCAAAAAAAAAATTACAAAGCTTCGATAAAAAATTTGAAGGATAAGCTTTTTGTAATAGACAATGCAGATATTCTGTTGGACGATAAAATGAGGCAGTATATTGCTTTTGATGCGCAAAACCAATATGTAATAATAGGGCGAAACCCCACCGGCTTAATGCTTGAGTTAGATGAGATCTACGAATTGTCAAGCGAGAATATCAATGGCAGAACACTATTATCATTAAAGAAAAGCTTTTAAACGATGAGTTGGAAGATAGATTCTAAAAAAACCTGTTTAATTTTTTCAGCCCAATAAAATCTAAACTGTTTTATTGTAGAATCCCACCAACTCCCCATACGCCAATTTTACGCCAAAATGGCGTAGGTTTTGCGAGAATATATAAACTTTTGTAAAAAGCAAAAACGTCGCAAATCCAGTAAAATCAAGGGTTTGCGAGCTTTTGAAAAGTTATTAAAAAACGGTGTGGGTATTTCCCTACGATGAAGACGTTGGAATAAACATAGTAAGATAATTTGTAGAATTAATGGGCAATTCAGAATATGGGTCGCCCATTTTCTAAGCAGAAATATAATTAGGATTCATAGAAAAAATAAACTAAAATTTAAAGGAGAAGCACATGGGAAAGAAACAAGTTCCAACCGCATCTGAATTGCGTGAGTACCTCGCAAAAGAAAGAGCATATCTAGTTGATTGTGTCAAAAACAATAAAACATTTGTAATAACAGGTCCAAAGTTTCCGGGCGAAACAATTTGGAGATCTAAGATCACATTGCCTTTGCTGGAAGCTGCCGAAGAGGTCGGCACATCAAACGAGGAAATATGGGAACTGTGCAAAAAAAGAACTCAAACGACACACGCTCCTGTTACGCTTAAAGAATATCAGCGCATGCTTCCTTTTGCACAGAAAGAAAAAACGGTCGACGCTGTATTAAAACTTTTGGAAACGTATATCCCACCTTTTGATGACAAGTATTGGACGGGTTTTGATATTGCCGGATATTATTATTGCCTTGCTCTTATTTCATTGTCCGATTATAGAAAAGAAGATTGTGAAAAACAGCTATGGACGACCATTGACCAATTCTTTAAATACGATATTGGGCTGGAGAACATCCCAGTTTTGTTAAGAAACATGACTATATTAGGGTCTTCAAGACCTGTACTGAAAAAAATGGGGGCAATCATTGAAGCAGAGATCGAAAAAAGAGCGGTAAACAAGTGACGTTCTTACGAGTTGTTTCACAATAGTGGCTTACATTTTCGTTGAAAACTACCCTTTGAGAGAGGAGAAATCCCTTTCTCAAAGGGTATTTTTATATTGTGCAGTTTGTATGAGGTTTCTTGTGTTTCATATTATCACATAAGAAACCGCAAAGACATCACCGCTCTTACTTCTCCTCAAACATCCACTTGACCGCCTTTTCAGCATACTCACTCCAAAACATCATATCGTGGTTGCCTTTGCTTTCAAAATACTCGTGAGAAACGTTTCTGCTTTCAAGAAATTTGTGAAGATCACGGTTGTTTTCAAGCAGGAAATCTTCTGCACCGCAGCACATAAATATATCTGGGATATTTTTGCCCTCTCGCTGAAGTTCGTCTATAAGAAATTCGGGATTGTTCCTGCTGTTCAGCACCTCAGAGGTTTCGCCGAAACATTCTCTGTAATATTCATAATTCGCCACATCGTTGCCTTGCCCCTCTGACATTCCTGCGACTTCGTGTACAATAAGAGCCGAAGATAATGCAGCAACCTTGCCAAAGGTTTCTGGATATGCAAATGCTGTATGAAGTGCACCAAATCCGCCCATTGAAAGACCCATAATGTATGTTTCACTGCCGTCTTTCGCAAGTCTGAAAACTCGTCTTACATAGTCCACAAGCTCCTCGCCGACGAATTTGCAGAACTGATGACCAGTCGAGCGTCCGTCCAGCCAAAAAGAATTTTCGCCCGAGGGGATAACTACCGCAAAATTGTACTTGTCCGAAAGGTATTCAGGCACCCAGTTTTCTGCGTCGCCTGTAAAACCGTGCAGCAAGAAAAGCGTTTTGGTGCTGTTTTCCGAGTATTTCGTATCTGTCTGCCCCCAGTCCTGCCTTATGTCACATGGCAGGTACATTTTAAACGTGGTATATCTCCGCAGGCAATTTGAATAAAATCTGATCGTTAAGTTTGACATAGTTTTTCCTCCTGTTTTTTATATAATTATACTACATAAAATCAGGTTTGTCCAAGGGAGAAGCGAAAAAATTTTTCAATTTCCCTCACAAAATCATTTATCCCTATAAAAAAATCACATCTGTCAAAGCCTCGTCCCAACGTACCTTGCCGCTTTTTCATAATATTTTTTGTCGATCATAATTCTACGCTCCTCCGCATTTACAAGGTGTCTATCTACCCCGTCTGCAACTATTTTATTCATTATATCAAAATCAAAGCCGCAAAGTCAAACCAGCAAAAAAGCTGTCTGACCTTGCGGCTTTTGACCTTTATAATACAATGCTAACCGAAATGTGCCCTACATATCCTCCCTCATCATATCATTCTCACTCTTTATAAACATAAGCACAAAGCATATAAGCAGCAATGCACAAGATATCCATATAAACTCATTGCCTATGTATAATGAATATGCTCCGCCTATTCCTGCACCGCAGGCAAATACGAATATCGTAAGAAAATATTGCAGCGATTTCCTAAGCAGCGACTTGTCCCCTATCCTCATGTATGCACTTATGGATTCCATTGCACTTCTCATATTTCCTATGCACATCGTGCTTGCGTATGGATAACTATTTACTTTCCTGAACGATTGCACCTGCATTGCACAGGCACATGATGAAAGTGCATTCGCAACAAAATCGTATGAACCGCCAAGCGGTATAAACCCCACAATGCAAAGCAGCACCATTTCCGTGAAAACTATTATCTGCCGCCAATGTATAAATCCCACGTCCTTGAAACGTGCGTGCAGACGCTCGGCTATGAAAATCCCCATTGCAAACGCCAGCACAGGTATAAGATAGTGCAACGCCCTGTGCCAGTTGCCTTTTGCGACATATGTGCTCATAAGCACAATGTTTCCCGTCTGTGCATTTGAAAAAACTTCACCTCGCACAAAATACGAATATGCGTCCTGCAAGCCCCCTGATATGGTCAGAAGTATCATGAGCATATTGGTTTCAGACATTTGTTTTCTTGATCGTAACATCATTTTATCATATTCCTTCATAAAAAATTAACAAGAAAAATATTTTTATGCACTTTAATTTTCTCCTTTTTCCATTATAATTATCTCAGATATATAAGTCAAATATATAATTGATATGGAAGATATAAAATATTGATATAGCAAGAAAGTGATAAAGTGAATATAAATTACGAATATTATAAGATATTTTATTATGCCGCAAAGAACCGCAGCTTTTCAAGAACGGCAAAAGTGCTGCTCACAAATCAGCCTAATATCACAAGGGTGATAAAAATACTCGAAGGGGAACTTGGCTGCACACTTTTCAATCGAATGAAAAACGGCGTCACGCTTACCCCTGAGGGAGAGATACTTTACGAGCACATCTCAAAGGCGGTGGAACTTATAACAGAGGGCGAAGATGAGATCTCAAAAGCCAACGACCTGCAAAGCGGAACTGTCACCATAAGTGTGACGGAGACCGCACTTCACGGCGTTATGCTGCCACTTCTCAATGAGTTTCATGAAAGATATCCGGGAATAAAAATAAAGCTGCTGAACCATTCAACCCCTCAGGCACTGACTGCTCTCAAAAGCGGCATTGCAAACCTCGCTGTGGTAACAACGCCGATAAGCACAGAGGGCTCGCTGAATTTTCATAAGCTCAGAGAGTTCCGTGAACTTATCATATGCAGCACAAAGCTAAAGGATCTTGCAAAGCGAACGCTCACTCTTGAGGAACTTTGCAGCCACCCTATAATATCACTTAACCGAAACACAAGGACATATGATTTCTATTCCGATTTCTTTTTCCAGCATGGAATAGATTTCCAGCCGGATATAGAGGTCGCAACTGCCGATCAGATAATGCCGCTTGTGAAAAGCAACCTTGGCATAGGTCTTATACCTGAACCAATGGCTCAAAGCGGCGATGTTTATATTTTGAAAACTGATGAAGAGTTTCCAAAGAGGAGCATCGTTCTTGCAGAAAATGCAGACAAAAAACTCAATGCCGCCGCTACAGAGATACAAAAAATGATACTGAAAAAGTGTAATATGTTTGCAAATGCTGAGATATGACATACATGAAAGGAGATAATAATATGCCTACAGTTTTGCCAAAAGAAAATGAAGTCGAACAGTTTTTTTCAAGGATAATGGCATCGGAAGGAGCTTGCGAAAGGCTCAGCAGCGTGCTTTACGATCACCTTAGCGATGACGATATGCAGACCGATCCTGACCCAAAACATCTTGTGCAGGTGCTTTTGACCGCATATACGAACGGCGATATAAGTGCACTTCTGCTGGAGCTTTGCGGAAGAAGTCTTTTCGATCTGCTGAGAGAGGCATACCTTATACCAAAGCGTTTTCACGGAAAAGCCGGAAAAAATCCTGAACTCCTTACGACCCCTGAAGGCGATGTCATTGAAGAAAAGAAAAAGCTTGTCACAAAGCATGAGTTCGAGAAATTTCGTGATGTGTACAAAAACCACAGCTGTGCACCACGTTCAAAGCTTTATCTTGCAGACGGATATGACCTTATGAGGGTCTATACCGACGGAATGAACATTAAGGAAAAGCGTGTTGACAAAAGACGTGGCGTGCTTATACTTTACGCCCTGCCTGACACTGTAAAGCTTGGACTTTCCGAGGCTCAGACCTATAATGTTATATGGAATACTTTCCACAAGATACAGCAGACTGCCCCAACTGCAATGGTCTATTACGGACAGGAAACAGGCGAAAAGGCTGGAAAATCATTTGATGAGATCGGCGTTTTACTGCCTGTTCATCAGTTTGAAAAGAAAATGCTCATGCACCTCAGCGAGATAGACGGCATTGTGCTTGCCTGCCGTGAGGAAATGATGAAAAAAGCAGGCTCAGACAGCCTTGATCTTTAAAAACGGAAGTGATACTGAATGTCACAAACTATAGTTAAGAAAAATCACATGGATATCCCATGGCATGATTTCACAGACGCCGAAAAGGACGAGCCAGTATCAAAGGCGAGCCTAAAAGAAAAAGCCTCTGTTATAGGCAGGGTGGGAATGATGTTTCTCTCCTGCGGAACGGGAGCGTGGCGTGTGAGAAGTTCCATGAACACCATGTCGGAATGTATGGGACTGACCTGCACAGCAGATATCGGGCTTATGTCCATAAACTACACCTGTTTTGACGGCGAGGCTTGCTTTTCGCAGTCTCTTTGCCTTACTAACACGGGAGTAAACAATTCAAAGCTAACACGTCTTGAAAATTTCATCAACGATTTTGTCAGCCGCTGCGATAGTTTGACTTGCGAACAGGTCCACAATGAACTTGACGATATCGAAAAGATACACGGACTTTACTCGCCGCCTGTTTTGGGCCTTGCGGCGGCACTTGCCTGCGGAGCGTTCACATTCCTGCTTGGCGGTGGACTGACCGAGATGATATGTGCATTTTTCGGTGCAGGCATTGGCAATTATGTGCGGAGCAAATTCACAAAGCACCACCTTACCCTTGTGCTTGGAATAGTTGCCTCAGTATCGGCGGCGTGCCTTTCATATGCAGGGCTGTTTGAACTTGCGAAAATACTTTTCAATATAAAAATGCAGCATGAGGCAGGCTACATATGTGCAATGCTTTTTATTATACCTGGTTTTCCGTTCATCACAAGCGGCATAGACCTTTCAAAGCTCGATATGCGTTCGGGCATCGAGCGGCTGACCTACGCCCTCATCATTATAATTGTAGCCACAATGACGGCGTGGTTAATGGCACTTATCCTGCACCTTACGCCAATGGACTTTTTGCCTCTGCACCTTACCTTATGGCAGTTCATACTGTTTAGACTTGCGGCAAGTTTCTGCGGGGTTTTCGGATTTTCCGTTATGTTCAACAGCCCTGTCAAGCTTGCAGCCTCTGCGGCAGTTATAGGTGCACTTGCAAACACTCTGAGATTGGAACTTGTTGACCTTGTTTCATTTCCTCCGGCAGCTGCTGCGTTTGTGGGGGCATTCACCGCAGGCATACTCGCCTCGCTGCTGAAAAAGTATGTGGGCTATCCGAGAATATCCATAACCGTTCCGTCCATAGTCATAATGGTTCCGGGATTATATCTTTACAAGGCTTTCTATAATTTGGGCGTCATGTCCCTTGAAACATCTGCGTCATGGCTTGCGTCTGCTCTGCTGATAATACTAGCTCTGCCTTTGGGGCTTATCTTCGCTAGGATAATTACGGACAGGTCATTTAGGTGTTGTACTTAAAATCTTAGTCATAGCCTAAAGCTATACCGAACCCACATAAAAAAACTATATTGATATACACTTTCCTATTAAGACTATTCTCCATTACCTATAACTGGCGTCAGCGGCATTTGTCAGCAAAAGCGAAGTGCTGAGGTGTTTTAAGAACATAACAGGACAGTCGCCGTTTGAATATCTAAAAAAATTATCGTCTGCGCAATGCGGCATATATGATAAAAAACACATCTGACTCGATAAATGCTATCTGTGGGCTTTGCGTCTTTGACGATCACAGCTATTTTTCAAAAGCCTTTAAAGAAGCCTACGGGTGCAGCCCCAGAGATTTTAGAAAGTAGAATATACGGGACAATATCTCACAGATTTATCTGTCTGCCGTGTAGACATTACATTCTCCTGTTTATAGGACTACGATAAAACTATTATCAAACAAAAGACGTTTCATTTTATCCAAATGGAACGTCTTTTGCATTTGTGCTTTTTCTTGTATGAAAAAAGAGTCAATTATTCTCCTCCCAATAATCCTCTGCATCCTCGTAGTCATAGAAATCATCATAATGATCCTCATAGAGATCCTCTGGGTCGTCATAATCATGAGCATCATACTCAGCAGATTTACTGGTTGAGGTTTTATTGGTATTCTTACGGGTGGCTCTGGTAGCTGAACTACTTGCTGTAGTGGTTTTCGGACGTGATGTTGTAGCAGTTGTGAATGCTGAAGTATAGCTGTTCTTATTATTGTAATACTTAGGGTCATGTATCAAACAGTAGCAACTGCCTTCTTCAGGAGTATTGTCACAGCCTGAGTGTGCGCATTTGGGGCGCAGGGCATCATAGATCATGGCTATCCCTATGATGACCAACACAGCGACAACGATTCCTTTGAGATTGAACGAACTATGCTGAGAGCTGTTTTCTGTTGCCAGCTTGTAGCCTATATAATCGTCAAGCATTTCCTCGTTTCTGTTGTATTTTCCGGATTCCATAATCACACCTCCAAACTGTATTTCTGATATTATACCATATTTTCTAAGATTTGTGGTAACAATTTTTGGACAGTTGCATATTCTGTCCATTTTATCATTTTTTAGTGGCAAAGTCGGATAGTGTGCGGAATATTTAACGATTACTTTTACTCAACTTCCCTTAATTTTATCCCCATTATGCAGTTTGAAGCGAACTCTATGCCAATGGGTAAAAAAATTTTTCAAACCTCCCCAATTTTACCCCTAAGTATGCTATAATAGAATAGACAAGAAACCCGACCCAAAACCCAGCGAGGTGCTTTTATGACATATGCAATATCTGATATCCACGGCTGTTATGAGGAGTATATTAAGCTTCTCGAAAAAATCAACTTTTCTGAAAACGATACCCTCTATATCCTAGGTGATATCTGCGACAGGGGCGAAAAGCCTATGGAGATCTATAACGACATCATGGCTCGGGATAATGTTATCCCGCTGTTCGGCAACCATGAACACCTTGCCTATATCAATCTCCGCCACCTCATAAAAAATGACGTGAGCAAGCTTACAAAAGACGAACGGCTAGACCTGATAGATTGGCTCACCAGCGGAGGAAAACCCACTTTCAGCGAATTTATCTCCCTCTCCAAAGCCGACCGCATGGATTTTATGGAGTTTCTCAAAAGCTTCTCAATGTATGAGGATATCACCATAAACGGCAAACGTTTTGTCCTCACCCATGCAGGTCTTGGGGGCTTTAGCGAGGATAAGCCCCTTGATGAATATACCCTCCACGAGCTTATCTGGGAGCGTGCCGACTATTCAAAACGCTATTTCAGCGACCCGAATACTTTCCTTGTGACAGGTCACACCCCTACCGCCAATATCCCAAACCACGGCAGACCCGAAGCCTACAAAGCCAACGGACACATAGCCATAGACTGTGGCTGTGCATCAGGTGGACGTCTGTGCGCCTACTGCTTTGAAACAGACAGTGAGTTTTATGTTGACAAAATAAACCAGTCCCTTGAAAATCACTTCAAAATGTGATATACTTATTCTGATAAATATCATAACCCACGAGGATAAAACATGGTATGTGCCATATTAAAGAGTGTTTATAAATAAGGATTTAGAGGAGCGAGATATGAATACAATCAAAGATATTCGTATATACAGAAGTCAAGCAGAAAACATTGCAGGAAATTCACTGCCTCATGAATTTGCGAACAAGGAACTAAGTATTATGCTCCACAGAATTGCAATGAAACTAAGGGAACATGATTTTACATTGGGTGATTTCAACCACTTATATGTCAATCTAACAACCTGTATGGTAGATGATAAAATTGCCCCCTCCAAACGAGGCAAAGACAGATATTTCCCTAGGTTTCGTTATTACGATGTTGAGATAAGTCAACCTTTTTTTGATACTTTGGAAACCTCAGACTGCATACAATCGGTTATTGAGATTGTCGAGCAGGTTTTGATAAAGTATTTCTGCACAGCAAAGCATGATTCAGAGTTTATCCGCTCCTGCGTATCAGAAGCTGTAGAACAAGGAGAAAATATGCTTGTAAAGTTTAAAGAGAAAAGAGCTTCAAAAAAACAAGCAATCATTTACTTACGATATTTAGATAACTGTCGATATTTCCCGCTTTTAAGAATATTTGATTTGGATGATACAATGATTTTAGAAAAAGATCTTCCCGAAACGAACAGCCTTGATGCTTATGGTGAAATTCAATTAAGCTCAAAAAAAATAACTATTAAGCCGAGAAAAAATCAATATGCAAGGAACTCTGATCCTATCACGTTCATACTGTAATTTCTATTTAGTCATTCTTTTCTTAAATAATTATCCACCGATACAGCCCCTCTGTATCGGTATTTTTCTGCCCCAACTCCCCTATCCGCCCCACCTCTATTGACATTTCCCCCTCAATGTGCTATCATAAAAAAGTAAGTTAGTCGCAACTATCTCAATAACACCACAGGAGGAAGAAAAATGGATATGAATGAAAAACCAAAGCTCTCAGGCGTGCCTGAAACTATGCTGCAAACCGTGTATGCCCGTGCAAAGGAAACCAAAACAAGGGGTGCGATAAAAGATACAAAAGCCGTGGAGATAATAGATAAGATAAACTATGATTTCTCACTTGCCGATAAGGACTCAGCAATGCACAGTGGCGTTGTGGCAAGGACAATAGTCCTCGATAAGCTTGCGAACAAGTATCTTGCAAAAAACAAAGGCGCAGTGGTGGTGAATATCGCCTGCGGACTTGATACACGCTGTTACAGAATGAACGGCTACACCCATTGGTATAACCTTGACCTGCCCGAAACTATCGCCGTGAGAGAAAAGCTTCTCCCTGAATCAGGCGAGATATCCCAGATAGCAATGTCCGCAATGGACGATTGGAGCGGAGAAATAACCGAGCACGATGCCCCAGCTATCGTCATTATCGAGGGTCTGACTATGTACCTCTCCGAAACGGACGTAAAGGAGATTTTTGACGTCATAAGCAAACGCTTTGACCACGTCACCGTATTGGTCGAGACAATGAGCCCCACTATGGTAAAGCGTATGAAAGAAAAGTCGATCGAGGGCAGCAAAGCCAAATTCACATGGGGCGTCAAGGACGGCAAAGAGCTTGCAAAGCTTCTACCGAACTTCCGCCACATTGAAGACCACAGCCTCGTCGAGGGAATGGCGGAGTTTATCCCAATATTCAAGCTTCTTAAAAAGATAAAGCCTGTGAGCAATATATCAAACAAGATAGTAGTAATGGAAAAATAACTTTGACTTCCCACCCCCGCCATGCTATAATCCCAAATTTAGAAGTTCCGCCACGCAAAAAGCCCGTCAAACAGCGTATCACCGCCGCAATTCAGATATAATTTTTTATCTCCAACAATGTAAAATTCTTTTTTTGCACGGGTAGCGGCAACATTCAGTCAATGTCTGCGTTGATGCGGAATTTGATAAATATTTTTCAGTGACTCCAAAATGTTCTCTAAGCATATTCAGAATGTTTGAATCCATTGTGAGTACGGGCTTTATTTGAGAGCGATACTGCAAAAATAGTCAGCACCTTTAAGCTCCTCAACAAACTTTTGGTCGATTTGTTTCTTGGTAAGTGGAAGCTCATTTACGATATTCTGCACTGCACCATTATTGGAACTTGCAACAACAATGTTGTTTTCTGTAATGATCTCTGGAAGTACGCCAATAGATGCGTTGTCAAAATATTTTGTCTCTTTTGTTTCCTTGATCGACCTGTCTCTTAGTTTGGCAATATCATAAGCCTGTTTTACAATTTTTCTTATCCATTGCCATTCCCCTATCTTTCGTTCATCACCCAAGCAAACCCCTTAGCTGTCCGCCAAGCAGGCTCTTTAAAATGCCCGCCCTTGTTCCATTCAAGGGCGCATTCGATACCCTGCCCCGTCAGCAAATCATAACTCTCACGGATACAGTCGCCCACCTTTGACATGACCGCATTTTTCGTCCTTTCTTCCTTGTCACCAAGACTGAGATAAACAGCGTCGCATTTTATCTTATTCTCTTTCATATACCCCATAAAATCAGGAAACCACACCGACGGAGAAGCCGCCGCAACGCCTGAAAATTTCTCCGTTTGAAACGCCGCCCACAAGGCAAAAAGCCCTGCCAGAGAATATCCGCCAATGTAATAATTCTTGCTCTTGTCCGAGCAAAGCGTTAATATCTCCGCCAGAGTGTCTTCCGCTCCATTGCCGAAGTCCTCATTGCCAAATACCGCAGGGGCTTCCCATGGTGAAAGCTCCCTGTTCCAATCATCGACCTTCACCGCAATAAGCTGAAAATCCACACTCGTGAGCTTTTTTATCTCTGCCACCTCGTTTTCTATCTCAGCCATATCATGGTCGCCCACAGGCTGGATAAGAACAATATCAGCATTTTTGTCGCCATAATAATGGTATGTCATTTTGCCGTCACCTCTGTAATGTATCTCACTTCAACTACCCCTTTACAACGCCAACAAATCCCCCTATATCCGCAAAATAATTAGGATAAGCCTCGCTTAGTCTTGCGAAAGAAGAAAGCCTGACAAGCACATTGTCCGTCCTATCGTTGCTGCGGTATTTCGTTCATTGACAGTATATCACATTATCCGCAATATTTCAACAGCCCTCAAAGTCAAGCCCTTTTAATCTGTGTAGTACTACAATAATTGTACCACATTGCAAAGTAAAATACTTGAAATGACATACGGAATATGGTATAATAACACTATCTAAAAAACTATCGGAGGAAAATTATATGGGATTATTTGATAAACTTCGTGAACCTGTGGTACTAAAAGAGGACAGCAGTGCAAAAAAACAACTTGAGCAGCTGGACTTTTATTCAAAGCTTGCACCTGAAAGTGTCAAGGAACAAATAGAACAGGACAAAAAACTTGTTTACTATGGCATAAAAGGCGAAGAGGCATTGATGTTTGAGCTGAAAAACAGTCATATGCCTATGTATATTCTTCACGATATTTTCTTTGAAGAAAATGGACTTACAACGCAGATAGACTATATAGTGATCACACGAAAAGTGATACTGATAATTGAGTGCAAAAACCTCTATGGAAATATTACTGTTAATAATCAAGGAGATTTCACTAGAACCATTCAATTTGGAAAACGCTATCATAAAGAAGGTATATATAGCCCTATAACTCAAAATCAGCGTCATTTGGATATGATAAAAGAAAAGCGTCGAAACACTAAAGGCTTACTCACCAAGGCTATTTTTGAACATTATTTTGACGATACATATAAGTCAGTAGTTGTTTTAGCTAATCCAAAAACCATAATTGACATGAAGTATGCACCTAAGGATATAAAATCCAAGATAGTTAAAGTTGACGGACTTAACAGCTATATAAAAAGACTGAATGACGAAAGCCGAAACGAAAATATGTCAGATAAGCAAATGAAAGAATTGGCTGATTTCTTTCTGCAAAGCAGCATTCCAAATACTACTGACTATACTGCCAAATATCAGCTTGAAGTCAATGAGGAAAAAACAGTTACTGTAAAGGAAGAGCCAATTCAAAACACATATTTTGACAGCATTGAAAATTCACCTGTATATAAAGCATTAAAAGACTATCGCTACAAACAAAGTGTTAAGGAAAAAATCAAGCCATATTTCATTTTTAATAATGCTCAGCTTGAAGAGATAATAAAAACTAATCCTCAAACTTTAGAAGAACTAAAATCAATAAAAGGCTTTGGTGATGCCAAATGCCTAAAATACGGTAAAGACATTCTAATGATATTGGGAGATTATTGATATAACAATAACTAACTTCAGATATATCCACCGATACAGCCCCTCTGTATCGGTATTTTTCTGCCCCAACGCCCCTATCCGCCCCACCTCTATTGACATTTCCCCCCTCAATGTGCTATCATAAAAAAAGATGAGTTAGTCACAACTAGCCAGATGGCACCACAGGAGAAAAAATGGATATGAATGAAAAGCCAAAGCTTCTTAAAAAGATAAAGCCTGTGAGCAATATCTCAAACAAGATAGTAGTAATGGAAAAATAACTTTGACTTCCCACCCCCGCCATGCTATAATGATAAAAAAAAGAGGTGACCCCACATGACCAATAAAGCATACTACCACCTGCCGGGGCTTTTCGAGTTTTATGACCTTTACACCGCTTTCCTGCCCATATTCCGTGAGCATAGAGATTATTTCTATGACTGGTGCGAAATAGGCTCTGTCTATGGCGCACCTGCCGACTGCATATGGGGCGGCGGACGAGCAGGCTTCGGCGAACATTCTCCACGAGAAGTCCTCGACCTTATGAAAGAATACAACATCTCCTCACGGCTGACCTTCAGCAATTCCCTGCTAAGAGAAGAACACCTTTCAGACAAAAAGTGCAACGAGCTTTGCAGGCTGTTTTCCCAAAGCCCGCCTCCACAAAATGGTGTGATAATATGCTCCGACCTGCTTCTTTCATATCTGAAAGAGAATTATCCCCACCTCTATTTTGTGTCCTCTACCACAAAAGTCCTTACCGAGTTTTCTCAGCTTGTAAACGAGCTTGACCGTGACGATTTTTCCTATGTAGTCCCCGACTTTCGCCTAAACAAAGCCCTGGATAAACTCTCCGATCTCACCACTGAGCAGAAAAACAAAGTTGAGTTTCTTTGCAACGAGTGCTGTTATGTAGGCTGTGCAGACCGAAAAAACTGCTATGAAAACGTCAGCCGCAAAAATCTCGGTGAAAACTGTCCCGACCATGTTTGCAAAGCACCAAATGCCTCAGAGGGCTACCGCTTTTCAAAAGCCATGGAAAACCCCGCCTTTATCGGCATAGAGGATATCCAAAACACCTATCTCCCAATGGGATTTTCAAACTTCAAAATAGAGGGCAGAAGCCTTGGAAGCGCCCTGATACTTGAATTTCTGCTCTACTATATGACAAGACCCGAACATCAGCTAAAGGTCAGAGAGCAAATTTATCTTGACAGTATGCTGGATCTGTTCTGACTATTCTTCACATTGCATATCTCCCATATCACAAGAAATATGTCACAAAGCTCATGTTACCCATGGCTTACTTGGAAACAAAAATCAAAATAAGTGTAAACAATGCCACTTTTTTGTTGAAACAGCCATTATAATATAGTATAATAACACAGTGCTTTGTCACAAAAAAGTTATAGGAGAATTTACATGAAGAAAATTATCGACATATTTCTGCGTTCTTTGCTCACAGGCGTGGCGATAGCCATAGGCGGAACAGTCTATCTTTCCTGCCCTAACAAATATCTGGGAGCGTTTCTTTTCGGCATAGGACTATTTGTGATACTGTCCTTTGGCTTTAATCTTTTCACAGGAAAAGTCGGCTATGCAGTTGAAAACAAGCCCTCTTATCTCGGTGAGCTTGGTTTGATATGGCTCGGCAATTTTGCAGGAGCCGTCATCTCCGCCCTGCTTATTACCCAAACACGCATATCCACCATAAGCGACAAAGCCTCAGAGCTTTGCAATATAAAGCTTGGGGATAATATCACAAGCGTTTTTATCCTATCATTTTTCTGCGGAATACTTATGTTCGTTGCCGCAGACGGCTATAAAACTATCCAAAACCCTGTGGGACAGATACTTGCAATATTTCTCCCCGTTGTGGTCTTTATCCTCAGCGGCTTTGAACACTGCGTCGCTAATATGTATTTCTTTACCATAGCAGACTTATGGAGCATTAAAGCCTTTGGCTACCTTATTATAATGTCCCTTGGAAACTCCATTGGCGGAATACTTATCCCCCTTCTGCGAAAAGGCTTTGTATCAAAAGCATGACGCCTGTTTTTATAGGCTTATATAACATATAAAAAAAGATACCGCAGTTCAAAAAGAACTGCGGTAAAAAAATGACTTCTGCTCTCAGGAACACAGTAAAGGGGGTATTATGAAAAAAACAAATAAAACAAAGGAGTCAATAGTAAACATAAGATAACAAATAAAACACAATTTAATCAACTTAGAAGGAGTGTGCAGAAGTCTTTGTTCGTTCCTGATGTATGTATTATATCACACTAAAAACCATTTGTGGTAACTTTTTTTGGACAGTTGCGACTTTTTTCAAAAGAATCTGCACTCCGAAAATCCTAAAGCTTTCAGAGTGCAGATTTATCTTTTTCTGTAGAGGAAAACAGCGTTTGCCCCTTCCCACGTCTATCTGAATTGTCGCCTATCTATCAAATAATATCCGCCCTGCGTTTACCTATCTGTGCAAACTCTTTGCGCCGTATGATAAAGTAAGCCACTGTTACCGCAGTGCCTGTTATCACCCAGGAAACAGGGTAAACTATCATGAGCATAAGATAGCTTCTGTGAGCCGCATAGATCGTGTTCACCCACACAAGCCTGAACACGCAGGTGCCAAGCACAGTTATGACCGCAGGTGTCATAGAGTGACCCATTCCCCTAAGACAGCCGCCCGATATTTCGTAAACTCCCGTAAGAAGCTCCAACAGGCAAACTGACCACATTCTTATCATTGCGTAGTGTATAACGTTCTCGTCCGTTGAGAAGATCTGTATAAAAAGGTGTCTGCCAATAAGGAATATCAGACTCAGCCCAAGACAGCTTGCAAGCCCGATAAAGGTACAAAGCCTGTATATCTTTTTACAGCGTTCCTTATCCTGAGCCGCAAAATTCTGACTTGTAAAGGTGGTCGCAGTCTGAGCGAAAGCGTTTATAACAAAATATGCCATGAACTCAAAATTCTGTTCCGCTGTGCTTCCGGCGATACCGTCTGAACCGAAGCTGTTTATCGCCGCCTGTATCACAACGTTTGACAGTGAGAAAACCATGCTCTGCAAACCAGCCGGCAAGCCTATCTTTATGATACCGAGGAGATATTTCCAGCGTATCCTGAGCTTTCTGAAATCAAGTCTTAGCATCTCCTCCTCGTGGGTAAGAAAGTAAAGTATCATGCAGGCACTGAAAAAGTTTGATATAACAGTTGCCGTTGCAACGCCTGCCACGCCCATTTTGAACACGATCACGAACACAAGGTTCAGAATAACATTTATAACGCCTGCGGTGATAAGAGCGTAAAGAGGTCGGGTGCTGTCGCCCTTGCTCCTAAGCACTGCCGAACCAAAGTCATATATCTCTATAAAAGGCATTGCAAAGAAGAATATCCTGAGATACAGCGTTGCAAGCTTTAAAACATCGTCAGGCACATTCATCATGCCAAGGAGTATCGGTGCAAGTATCTCGCCTACACCCAGTATGATAAATCCGCTTATGACCGCCAAAAGCACCACCGTATGTACAGCCTCGTTTGCCTTATCTTTTCTCCCCTGGCCTATAAGCCTGGCCACCACAACGTTTGCACCGACAGAAAGCCCCAGAAAAAGGCTTACAATAAGGTTCACCAATGAAGAATTGCTTCCAACCGCCGCCATGGCTTTGTCGCTGTCAAATCTGCCCACCACCGCAAGGTCAGCGGAGTTAAAAAGCTGCTGCAAAATACTTGACAATGCAAGGGGCAGTGCAAAAATAACGATCTTGCCCACAAGCGGACCGTTTAACATATCTATTTTCTTATTTTTCATACCAGATCTTCTCTCATCTTTCAACTAACTATTTCTCATACCTAATATTATATCACACCATCAAAGCTATTTCAATACCCGAATTTGCACATAAGCACACACAGAGATGTGTAAAAATCTAAACATTCCGACCATTTGTACAATTTTTTGAACTCTTTGCCTGTTGACAAAGGCATGAAATGGTGTTATAATAATATTCCACGGGAGGTGAGCAGTATGGCGATAGACAAAAAAGGCACAAAGCAGATTGCCGACAACCGAAAGGCACGTCACGATTATTTCGTGTTAGAGCAGATCGAGTGCGGTATCGAGCTTGTGGGAACAGAGGTCAAGTCTATAAGGAACGGCGGCGTCAATCTGAAAGACAGTTGGTGTTCTATCGAGGACGGAGAGATGTGGGTCAAGGGTATGCACATATCCCCTTATGAACACGGCAATATTTTCAACCGTGATCCACGCCGGGAGAGAAAGCTGCTGCTCCACAAACGTGAGATACTGAGGCTGTTCGGAAAGGTACAGCAGGAGGGTCTTACGCTTATCCCGATGTCGCTATATTTCAAAGGCAGCAGAGTCAAGCTTGCACTTGGGCTTTGCAAAGGTAAAAAGCTTTATGACAAGCGTGACGACATGGCAAAGAAAGCTGCACAGCGTGACATAGAGCGTGCCATGAAAGAGCGAAACTAACATGGGGGTGTAAAGGTTTCGACGGGGGTTTTGAAGCACGATAAGCGAGTAGAGGAGCGCACACTCTTTAAACGGCGTACGTTTTAAAATTAGACGACAACGATAATTTTGAATTAGCTGCTGCTTAAGTCAGCGCTCGTCTTGCCTTAGAGTACCACGGCTTTGGTAAAGGCGTCGATCAGTGGTGAACGTTACAAAGCGACGGCTGTAGCCTTGTGATGTATCACAGCCTACCAAACACACAGGCGTGTCTGTTTGCCTTTGTGCAAGGGAACGGGAGTTTTCCGCAATAACAGAATACACTCGTAGAAGTTCGTGGGGATAGGCTTTCGGACAGGAGTTCGATTCTCCTCACCTCCACCAGCAGGGGCGTGCCCCTGCACCCAATTCCGCTTTACTTTATGTAAGGCGGTTTTTTTATTGCCGCTCATCAATTTTATCTAAAACCCAACCATTGTTTCGCCGTGGCGGACATTTCCCGTCAAGGCTTTTTGTAAACGCACAAAGCCACCGCGGTGATAATTTGTGTGTCACTTTTACAAATTCAGGGGCGTGCCCCTGCACCCGATCCGCTTTACTTTATGTAGGGCGGTTTTTTATTGCCGCTCATGGATCATTATTTATAAACCCAACTTTGTTATTTCACCATGGCAGACGCTGACATAATAAAAAAAGAGTACATTACCACCTCAGATAATGCACTCTTAAATTTTACCCTATTTCTCCTCCAGCCCGCTGAGCGAAAGCCTGCTCTCCATTTTCTGAACAGTCTTGCTCTCCTGCTTTGCGATCTTTGCTTCAAACCAGAAGGTCGAGCCTTTGCCCTCCTCCGATTGAACACCGTATGCAAAGCCGTGGGCTTTGAGTATCTCCTGACAAATGGAAAGTCCAAGTCCTGTGCCTACCACGTCACGCTTTACCTTTGCGTCACGGTAGTATCTGTCAAATATCTTCGGCAGAAGTTCCTTGGAAATGCCCTTTCCGTTGTCTGTTACCTCAATACGAACCACATCAGCCTTGTTTATCTGCTTGATACGAATGACCTTATTGTCACCCGTGTAGTTTATAGCGTTGTTTATAAAGTTGTAAATTACCTGATCAAGCTTTGCAATATCCGCCGTTATCACTCTGTCCTCGTCTGGAATATACTTGATATCATAACCGTTTTGCTCTATGAGTATCTGATATCGAGTCATGCAGTCATTGAGCTTGTCAACTATAGAGAAGTCCGTGAGTTTAAGCTCCGCATTGCCCGACTCCAGCTTTGAAAGCTCCAGCAGATTATTTACCAGACTTGAAAGCCTGTCAGCCTCGTCGATAATGACTTGGATATGCTCCTGCCTCTTCACAGGATTATCCCCCGACAAGTCCCTTATCATTTCCGCATAAGCCTTTACCATAGTGAGCGGTGTTCTCAGGTCGTGAGATATGTTCGCAATAAGGTCTTTCCTAAGCTCCGATACCTTTTGTATCTCGTCCTTGGCACTGTTAAGCACCGTGGAAAGCTCCTCTATCTCACAATAGCCATGACCATTGAACTCCACCGTATAATCCCCTTCACCGAATTTCTTCGCCGTGTTCGTAATGTCAACGATAGGCTTTGAAAGTCGCTTTGAGATATACATAGTTACAATAAAAGCAAGCTCAAAAAGTATGATAGTGATATAAATGAGCTGTTCTCTTATAATGCTTACAGTGGAATCTATCGGCTCTATTGAGCTTTCAATGAAAAGATACGCCTGCTTATCCGAATCATCAGTGTAGATAGACGTGCAGTAAAATATCTCCTTGCTCTTGAAATTCTCATTTTGAGCAATTTTCGTGATGTAGTTATCGTCAGACTGCTTTAGCTGAGATATCATCTTGAAAAGTCCGATGCCATAGCCCTTGTTTATGATCTTGTTAAGATGCGAATAAGCTCCCATGTTGTTTTCCATCACAATAGGATTGCCCATTTCGTCCGTTATAACAATGCAAAGGCTGTTGTCAAAAGCCAGCGAGCGGTTCGTTACCTCCTGCTGGTCAGTGCCATATGCTTGGATTATCTGATTTGCAGCGTCTGTAATATCTCTTATCTTCGCCGACTGATAATATCTTTCCAAGAAAAAATACTGAAAAAGCCAAATAAGAATAAGAATAAAAGCCGTGAAGAAGATAAAATACATCCACACATATGACCGCAGACTTCTTTTAGCCTTTATCTCCGCCGTCTTATTACTGACTTTTTCCTTGACTTCTGCAAGCTTACTGGATCTTTTCAAACTTATATCCCATTCCTCTCAGAGTAACAATAAGATTGCGGTATTTTCCAAGGCTGTTTCTCAGCATTTTTATGTGAGTGTCCACAGTTCTGTCGTCACCGTAAAAATCAAAGCCCCATACCTCTTCAAGAAGCTTCTCTCTTGAAAGCGCAATGTTCATGTTCTTCACCAGATAGAAAAGCAGGTCATACTCTTTCGGAGTCATGGAAACCTTCTCCCCGTCTATCTTTACCTCACGGGCTGTAAAGTTTATCTCTAATCCCTCGTATCTTATAACGTCCTCAGTACGCTGAGAAGCTGACGCACGGTTAAGCACCGCCCTTATCCTTGCCATAAGCTCCTTTGGCGAGAACGGTTTTACTACATAATCGTCAACGCCTATCTCAAAGCCGAAAAGCTTGTCATACTCCTCGCCCCTTGCGGAAAGCATTATAACAGGTATCTGCTTTATTTTTCTTATCTCCTTGCAAGCTGAATAGCCGTCAAGCTTCGGCATCATAACGTCCATTATGATGATGTCGAAATCCTGATTTTTCACCATTTCCACAGCCTGCATACCGTCCTCAGCCTGAGCTACTTCATATCCCTCAAACTCGGCATACTCTTTGATTATCTCTCTTATTTTAATTTCGTCATCGACTACAAGAATTTTTGCCATAGTCATTCCCTCCTATTCAGGCAACACCGCACAAAGAACACCTATTTGCTTTGCATACAATGCTTGTGTGTTGCTACCTTAATTCATATTCTTTGCTTATATAATAACCTATTATTGTGTAAAATTTGTGACGGTTTATAGAATATTCTAAGCCATACCGCACCAATTCACCAGAAAACTACTGCCCGCCAACCAAAATGGTATGACGGGCAGTAGTTTATATAGGAATTTGTTATGGGAATGTCAGAAAATCAGCAATGTCCCATCATAATGAGAGCCATAAGACAAAAACCTGTTACGATACAACTCATTGCGCCCATGATGTTGTCAATTTTTTCTGCTGTAAGCTTTTTCATAGTGATTACCTCCTTGGGGTCTAAAATAAACTATTCTGTTCTCAGTGCGATAACAGGGTCTTTCTTTGCCGCCACTCTTGACGGGAACAGACCTGCGATAAGCGTCAGGCAAACGCTTATTGCAATGAGTATAACTGCCGCACTGACAGGTATTGAAGCTCTTATCGGCACGTCTGTAAGATGTGCAATTATCATGTTTATCGGTATTGTGAGCAGATAGGAGATAATTATTCCCAATGCACCTGCCACAAATCCCACGATAACTGTTTCGGCATTGAACACTCTTGATATATCCCTCTTTGAAGCACCTATACTTCTCAGAATACCTATCTCCTTTGTTCTTTCCAAAACTGAGATGTAGGTTATAATGCCTATCATGATAGATGATACCACAAGTGAAATTGCAACAAATGCAATAAGAACGTAGCCGATAGCGTTTATGATAGAGGTGATAGAACTCATCATAAGACCAACATAATCGGTGTATTCTATCTTGTCCTCTTCGCCGACACTGTCGTTGTAATCGTCGATAATATCTATTATCTTTTCCTTTGAAGCAAAGTCCACAGGATAGATATTTATGCTGTCAGGGTCTTCAACAACTGAATAACCAAGAGTTTTCATGTTGTTGTCATAGTTTGAAGTGGAATATTTTCCGCTGTTTGCAAGCTGATCCGCATTTGTGTCGGACTGTTCTTTGAGCATTTGCTTCATAAGCTCCAGTTGCTCGTCAGAAAGTGAAGCTATATACTTCTTCTGAGTTTCGGTAAGCGATGACATATCACCGCCCTGAATTGCTGACATATCCATTGAACCCATGGCATTCATGCCCATATCTGCAAGCTCGCCTGTATCGGAAGCACCGCTCTGCTCCATAAGAGCCTTATACTGCTCCTCGGTCATTCCCTCAGGTATCTCCATAGAGCTGTCGCCTGCAACCAAACCAGCCTTCTTATCTGTGTCGGAGCTGTCTGCTGTTTTGTCAGCCTTGCTTTCTGTATCAGCTGTGCTGTCGGAAACGGTTTCTGAACTGCTGTCTGTATCTGCCGCATTCTCGTCCGTTTTGAACTTAAGTCCTGTGAAAACATCTATGTCAGGGTTTGCTATCTGCTCTTTTACTATCTCGCTGTTATCTACTTCGTCGATAAGATATGTCATAAGGTCATGACGATAGCCTATCGCACCGCTTATGGAAGCAGAGGAAGCGTCCTCATCAGGTCGCAGGATACCGACTACACTTATTTCTGTGCCGTTTGCAACAGCCTTTTTCATGTAGCTCTCATCGCCTGTCATATCTTCCCACACACCGTCTTTTTTCTTATAGAAATCAGGTGTAGGAACGACCTTGAATTTCAGGTCAAGAAGCTCATCATAGGTGTAAACGTGCTGTTCGCTGTCAACGGATATATCCTCTCCTGCCATGGCACGTCTTACTATACCGTTAAGTGAGCTTGGGTCGAGAAGTCCGAGAGAATAAAGCACATAGTCGTTTATCTCGTTGTTCTTATCAACTACAAGCACAACTTCGTTATACTTTTCAGGCAAACGTCCTGCGATAACGTCATACTGCTTGTCGATAAGCTCCTCATTATCTATCATTTCGCTCCATACGTCAGTACCCATGCCCATCATGCCACCCATTGAACCACTCATGGACATTGCTTCCATCTGAGTTGAGGACATATATCCCATATCTTCAAGAAGCGTTGACGGATTGACCTGCATTACACCGCTGTCGCTCTCCGTGAAAACATTAAGTGTAGTGGCGTATGTGTACTGAACGTCGCTTGTAAGGTCTTTCAGGTCGCTGTTATCGTCAAGATATTTCTTGAACTTCTCCAGATTGTTGACCTTTGTTTCTTCCATGAGAGTGTTTATCATCTCGCCCATGGCATTCTGAGAATAGACCTTGTCCATGTCATGCTTTCCCGACCCCTCATGGTTTTTCGCCATGGTGTTCATTATCTCGCCTATACTTGCGGTGGTCTTTGTTATCTGAAGCGGATAGCTTGAAAGGGTATCAGACTGCACCTGATCTATATAAAGCTGAACGCCGTTTGAGATAGAAAGAATAAGTGCGATACCGATTATACCAATAGAGCCTGCAAAAGAGGTAAGAAGCGTTCTTGCCTTTTTTGTCATAAGATTGTTTCGGCTCAAAGACAGCGCAGTAAGGAAGTTCATGGAAGTTTTAAGCTTTTTGCGTTCTTTCTTCGCCGCCTTTTTGTCAGCCTTTGTAGGCTCTTTTTCAGGCTTTTTGATAGGCTCCACAACATTCTTGTCAAGAGGGTCGGAATCGTCTATGACCTTTCCGTCAAGAAGTTTGATTATCCTTGAAGAATATTTCATTGCAAGCTCAGGATTGTGCGTTACCATTATAATAAGCTTGTCCTTTGAAATGCTCTTCAAAAGCTCCATTATCTGCACGCTTGTTTCAGTATCAAGCGCACCTGTAGGTTCGTCTGCAAGCAGAATATCAGGCTCATTCACCAAGGCTCTCGCAATGGCAACTCTCTGCATCTGACCGCCTGACATCTGATTAGGCTTTTTGTGGAGCTGGTCGCCAAGGCCCACCTGCTCGAGAGCCTTGACGGCTCTTTCACGCCTTTCTGACTTTGAAACACCTGAGAGGGTCAAAGCAAGCTCAACGTTTGAAAGCACTGTCTGGTGCGGTATAAGGTTATAGCTCTGGAACACGAAGCCTATGGAATGGTTTCTGTAGGAATCCCAGTCGCAATCCTTAAAATCTTTGGTAGATTTGCCGTTAATGTTAAGGTCACCGCTTGTATATCTGTCAAGGCCGCCGATAATGTTCAAAAGAGTGGTTTTACCGCAGCCTGACGGGCCGAGGATAGAAACGAACTCATTCTCACGAAAATCAATGCTGACGCCTTTAAGGGCAGAAACGGTGGAATCACCAACGACATAATCTTTTTTTATGTCCTTTAAACTAAGCATATATTTTCTCCTATTTTTGTTATTGTAAAGATATTATAATAGGGTTTTATAAACTCAGTTTAAACATAACACAGTTTTGGGTAAAAAAATTGTCGGAGGGGAGATTTAAGTGAGGAGTGAGGAGTGAGAAATGAGCATAGCAGACCAAAGTTAATTACAAGCATAAAGTGAAAATAAAGCACCGAGCGAAGCGAGAGATAAAGCGCACGCTCAAGCCCGGCGCTAGAGGGCTTGTGGGTACAGGGCAAAGCCCTGTCGGAGTATGAGGCAGAGCCTCATTCGGCGCAAGCCGACTAGGTGCAGATTGTAGTATCAAAAGCATATAGAAGTCAAATATCAGATAAAAGTGATATCGGAGTATAAAATCTGCACCGCCTTTCTAGCCCATAGCAAAACGTATATACGCAAAGAGCGGAGCGATTTTGCGTAGGAATAAACTATCCCAAATATCTGTAGGGGCGAACAGCGTTCACCCGTGTTCAGAATTTGTTATAATTTCAGAATTGTAGGGGAACGGCACAATTTCTGCTTTGCAGAAATCCGACGTCCCGACCCCTCGACAGCCTTTATCCCCCTGCATGGCTTGTGGAAAAAATACAAACCTCGCTCCTTCGAGCGGGCTGTCGCATTTCTGTGAGCTTGCGAACAGAAATTTCGCCAAGCCCCTACAAGCGTGATAGGATAGTTTTTTTGTTCTGTCCTACAATGGTTGTAATCGTGGACTTGTTTCTTCGACGGGCGAACGCTGTTCGCCCCTACAGATTTGTTGCCGTAATTTTGTGGCTTTGTACGATTTTTATTCAGTTTTCAAGCTTCAAACAAGGTGCAGGAAGTGCTTTTCTGTGCGATCAGAACCTCTCATCGTGTTCACCTAACTCACGTTGACAAAATGTTTCCTCATACACTGCTACCTTGCAGGATATTCAATTTGGGATAATATCCTTATACTTATCCCGAAAATCACCGCTTTTGTTGCATAAAAAATGCAACAATTGCAGAAATGTTGCCAAATTAAAATATAAATCATTTGTTTGTACAAATTACGATGTGATAAATTGTGCAGTATCACATATAAGATCGTAAGGGTTTATTATTTTTATTGCCCGGGAAATAATATATGCGGAGGTGATAAAAATGAAAAACAACTCTTTTGCTCACGGGCAGGAATTGCCGCTGGGGCTGTCTATGGCTCTTGCTCAGGTGCCTGCGGCATATGCTTACTTTGCTAAGCTGGATCCGCTTCAAAGACAGCAGATAATCGACTCGGCACACTGTATTCGCTCCAAAGAGGAAATGCGTGGTCTCGTCAACAGCTTGTCAAACGGTCAGATCACTGATACAAGTATTTTCTGAACAAAAAGTTAATGTAGACAAATTTCACAATAAATCAAAGATTAATTGATATAAATTTTATATAAATATGTGTTGAAATTTATCTATAAATATTGTACAATATTATTGTAAGGCTTTGTATGCTGTTATGGAGAAAATCAGTAAAAAAAGCTTTCGCAGACAGTTTTGCTCCGCTTTACTGTCTGGTAATATTGTGCAGTATTTTTTGTATGTATTCAGGAGAGATGTATGACTGAAATGTGCTGTTTTTCATCAATTACATATTCTTTTATGGGTAGGTCTTTAAGTATAATTGCGTCCTGCCTTGATTTTTTGCACTCTAACAATCTAATTATGCACTGACTAAAACTGCAACGCCATTGTTGCAGTTTTTTATTTGTAATTTTTTGTTTTACTTGGAGGTATAAATTTATGAAAAAAGTTGCGGTAATAATGGGTTCTGACAGCGATTTTCCTGTTGTCAGCAAGGCTGTTGCTGAACTTAAAGCTTACGGTGTTCCTTACGAATGTCACGTTATGTCTGCTCACAGAACGCCTGCGCTTGCAAGCGATTTTGCTGACAAGGCTAAGGAAAACGGATTCGGAGTTATAATCTGCGCTGCCGGAATGGCGGCTCATCTGGCAGGAGTTATTGCAGGTCACACAACGCTTCCTGTTATCGGTATCCCTTGCAGGGGCGCTAACTTCGACGGCATGGACGCTCTGCTTGCTACCGTTCAGATGCCTAGCGGTATCCCTGTTGCCACTGTCGCAGTTGACGGCGCTAAGAACGCTGCTATACTTGCTATTCAGATGCTGGCTCTTTCTGACGAGGGTCTGGCTGAGAAGCTTGAAAAGGCTAAGCAGGATATGATAGACGGCGTTGTGGCTAAGGACAAGGCTTTACAGGACAAGCTTGCTGCGCTTTGATTTTTTTGATACAGACATATAGCTCGGCTGTATGTTATATTTGATATATCGGGGAAGTTCTGCTGTCGGCAGGCGAACGATGTTCGCCCCTACATATTAAAACGGCAGTGGATATGTTTTCGGTGTATCATATAAATAATGTAAATAATTTTATGGAGGAATAAATCTATGGAAAACATTGTAAAGACAGAACAGCTCTATGAGGGCAAGGCTAAGAAAGTATTCGCTACAAACGACCCTGATCTTGTTATCGTTGATTACAAGGACGACGCTACTGCTTTCAACGGCGAGAAGAAAGGCACTATCGTTGGCAAGGGTGCTATCAATAACAAAATGACAAACTATATGTTCAAGCTTCTTGAAAAAGAGGGTATCCCTACACATCTTGTTGAGGAGATCTCTGACAGAGAGACTATTGTTAAGAAGGTCGAGATCGTTCCGCTGGAAGTTATCGTAAGAAACGTTGCAGCAGGAAGCTTCTCAAAGAAGCTCGGCATCGAGGAAGGCACAAAGCTCAAGCAGCCTACACTTGAGTTCAGCTACAAGTGCGACGAGCTTGGCGACCCATTCATCAACAAGTATTATGCTCTTGGTCTTGGTCTTGCTACTGAGGAAGAGATCGAGGATATCACAAAGTATGCTTTCAAGGTAAATGAGTTCATGCTTGGCTTCTTCAAGAACATCGGCATTGACCTTATCGACTTCAAGATCGAGTTTGGCAGATTCCACGGAAAGATACTTCTTGCTGACGAGATCTCACCTGATACTTGCCGTTTCTGGGATTCTAAGACACATGAGAAGCTCGACAAGGACAGATTCAGAAGAGACATGGGCGGCGTTGAAGAGGCTTACCATGAGATGATAAAGAGAGTAATGGGAGAATAATATCTATGGGCGGTTTTTTCGGAGCTGTTTCAGCTAATGACTGTATTCAGGACGTTTTCTTCGGGACCGACTATCATTCACACTTAGGCACAAGGCGGGGCGGAATGACTTCATTCTCCCCTGAGCTTGGCTTTCAGAGAAATATTCACAGCATTGAAAACTCACCATTTCGTACTAAATTTGAAAAAGACGTTGACAAAATGAGAGGAAACATCTGTATCGGCTGCATAAGCGACACAGATCCTCAGCCGATAATGGTACGCTCAAAGTTAGGACTTTACGCAGTGTGCTCTATCGGTGTAATACAAAATGCCGCTAAACTGGCTGACGAACTGCTTGAAAAGGGCTGCGCAAACTTTGAAACGATGAGCAGCGGCGCTATCAATTCCGCAGGACTTATCGGTGCGCTGATCGCACAGAAGGACAGCTTTGTTGACGGCATAAGATACGCACAGGACAAGATAGAAGGCACGATGTCACTTGCAATAATGACAGACAAGTCGATGATCGTTGCCAGAGATAAGGACGGACGGCTTCCTATTATAATAGGACAGCGTTCTGACGGATATTGCTTTTCTTTTGAATCATTTGCATATCAGAAGCTTGGATACTCCACCTGTCACGAACTAAAGGCGGGAGAGATAACTGAGATAACCAAGGACGGCTACAATATCCTCAGCGAAGGTACAGACAAGAAAAAGATCTGCACTTTCCTTTGGACTTATTATGGCTACCCTACCGCTTGCTATGAGGGCGTGAACGTTGAACTTATGCGAACACGCAACGGCGAGATAATGGCGGAGAACGATATGAAAAACGGCAGGCTCCCTGACGTTGATTTCGTTTGCGGAATACCTGATTCGGGCGTTCCTCACGCTATAGGATATGCAAACAAAAGCGGCATACCTTTTGCAAGACCGTTCATCAAGTACACTCCTACATGGCCTAGAAGCTTTATGCCAACAAGCCAGTCTATGAGAAACAGAGTTGCGAAGATGAAGCTTATACCTGTTCACGAACTTATCGAGGGCAAGAAGCTTCTGTTCGTTGACGACAGTATCGTCAGAGGAACTCAAATGAGGGAAACTGTTGAGTTTCTTTATGAGAACGGTGCAAAGGAAGTCCACATGAGATCAGCCTGTCCTCCTATCATGTATGGCTGCAAGTATCTTAACTTTTCACGCAGCACCTCGGAACTTGAACTTATCGCCAGACAGATCATTGATGAGAACGAGGGTATCGAGGGAGTTAAATACATTGAAGAATACAGCGATTCAAGCACTGAGCGTGGCAAGCTCCTCAGGGACGAGATATGCAGGAGACTTAAACTTACCTCTGTTGAATTCCAGTCGCTTGAAGGCACTGTAAAGGCTGTGGGTCTGCCAAGCTGTGAGCTTTGCACCTACTGCTGGAACGGAAGGGAATGATTTAATTGGTAACAGGTATCCATGAAGAATGCGGCGTTTTCGGCATTTATACTAACAAGACAAGCGATGTTGCGGCTCAGACTTATGTATCTCTTTACGCATTACAGCACAGAGGTCAGGAAAGCTGCGGTATCGTTGTAAACGACGACGGCGTGTTCAGCTATCACAAGGACGTGGGTCTTGTCAATCAGGTTTTTGATAAGGAAACTCTCGAACGGCTCGGCAAGGGCAATATTGCTATAGGTCATGTGAGATATTCGACTACAGGCAACTGCAATGCTTCAAACGCTCAGCCGCTTGTTGTTCGTCACATAAAGGGTCCTATGGCTATCGCTCACAACGGCAATCTTACTAACGCAAGAGAACTTAGAGAGCAATATGAAAACAAGGGCATGATATTCCACAGCACAAATGATACTGAGGTCATATCATACGCCATAACCGAGGAACGTCTTAGAGCACCGTCTATACAGGCGGCTCTTGAAAAGGCTATGTACAGGATAAAGGGTGCGTATTCGCTGCTCGTTATGTCGCCGACAAAGCTTATTGCGGCGAGAGATCCTGACGGCTTCAGACCCCTTTGCCTCGGAAAGATAGACGACGGCTATGTGGTAGCGTCGGAGACCTGTGCTTTTGACAGCATCGGCGCTGAATACATAAGAGATCTTAAACCAGGTGAAATGATAGTTATTGACAAAAACGGTGTGAACTCTATCACGACTCACTGTGGTAAAAAGGGTACTATATGCGTATTTGAATATGTATATTTTGCTAGACCTGACTCTGTTATCGAGGGATCGAGCGTTCACATGGCAAGGCTCAGGGCAGGAAAATATCTTTGGAGAGAACACCCTGTTGACGCTGATATCGTCATAGGCGTGCCTGACTCGGGACTTGACGCTGCGCTGGGATTTTCTCAGGAAAGCGGTATACCATACGGCATTGGATTTATCAAGAACAGATACATAGGCAGGACGTTCATTCAGCCTAGCCAGACAGAGAGGACGAACTCCGTCAAGATAAAGCTCAACGCTATTTCAAGCACTGTTAAGGGCAAGAGGGTCGTTATGATAGACGACAGTATCGTCAGAGGAACGACTTCGGGACGTATAGTCAAGCTGCTGAGGGACGCAGGTGCAAAGGAAGTTCACGTTCGTATCTCCTCCCCTGCATTCATTGCACCATGCTATTTCGGAACGGATATAGACAGCAAGGAAAATCTTATCGCCTGCAAGATGACCAATGAAGAAATATGCGAATATATCGGTGCAGACAGCTTGGGATATCTCAGTGTTGAAAGCGTTAAAAAGCTTGCGGGAAATTCAAAGTGTGATTTCTGCGTAGGCTGCTTTACAGAGAAATACCCTATCGAAGTTCCTAAGGATATGCCTAAGGACAAATTTGAATCGAAGATATCGGAAAAGAAGTAAATAACTGAAAGGATATTTTATCATGAATACAAACAGTTTTTCAAACAGCTACAAGGAAGCAGGCGTTGACGTAACGGCAGGCTACAAGGCAGTTGAGCTTATGAAGCAGCACGTTGCAAGGACCATGACGAGCGGTGTTCTCAGCGGCATCGGCGGCTTCGGCGGTCTGTTTGAGCTTGACATGACAGGTATCACAAAGCCTGTTCTCGTTTCAGGCACAGACGGCGTTGGCACAAAGCTCAAGATAGCTTTTCTTATGGACAAGCATGACACAGTTGGTATCGACTGCGTGGCAATGTGCGTAAACGACATTATCTGCTGCGGTGCAAAGCCACAGTTTTTCCTTGACTACATCGCTGTTGGCAAGAACTATCCTGAGAAAATAGCTCAGATAGTTTCTGGTGTAGCAGAGGGCTGTGTACAGTCAGGCTGTGCGCTTATCGGCGGCGAAACGGCTGAGATGCCTGGTTTCTACCCTGTTGACGAATATGACCTTGCAGGCTTCTCTGTTGGCGTTGTTGACAAGGACAAGATACTTGACCCAAGCACTCAGAAGGCCGGGGACGTTATGATAGCTATAAAGTCAAGCGGTGTTCACTCAAACGGCTTCTCACTGGTAAGAAAGGTATTCAGCGTTGACGAAAAGACTCTTTCTGTTCACTATGACGAGCTTGGCAAGACACTTGGCGAGACACTGCTCACACCTACAAAGATATATGTAAAGGCTGTTATGAGCCTGCTTGATTCTGTTAAGGTAAAGGCTATATCACACATCACAGGCGGCGGATTCTATGAGAACATTCCACGTTCACTTCCAAGCGGTCTTTCTGTTAAGATAGCAAGAAGCGACGTTCAGGTGCTTCCTATTTTCGATGTTATCGCAAAGACAGGAAACATTCCTGAGAGAGATATGTTCAACACATTCAACATGGGCGTTGGTATGACTGTTGTTGTTGACAAGGCTGACGCTGACAAGGCTATCGAAGCTATCAAGGCGGCAGGCGAAGAAGCTTACGTTCTGGGCGAGCTTGTTGACTCTGACATGGGCGTTATCATCTGCTAAGGGTAAAGAGATATGAAGAAGATATGCGTTCTTGTTTCGGGCGGCGGAACAAACCTACAGGCGCTTATTGACGCTGAAAAAAGCGGCATTATAAAAAACGGCAAGATAACCTGCGTTATATCCTCGAAGGAGGGTGCTTATGCTCTGGAGAGGGCGAAAAATGCAGGTATCGGCACTGTCGTTATTCCGAGAAAGGAATATGCTGACAGCAAGAGTTACAGCGAGGCTATTCTGGCTGAGCTTAACAGACAGGGTGCTGACCTTGTGGTGCTGGCTGGATTTATGATAATTCTTGACGAATGCGTTACAAAAGCTTATCCTTACAGGATAATAAACGTTCACCCTGCACTGATACCGTCATTCTGCGGCGAGGGCTTTTATGGGCTTAAAGTTCATGAAAAGGCTTTGGAATACGGCGTTAAGGTATCGGGTGCGACTATACATTTTGTAAACGAAAAGGCTGACGCCGGAGCTATTATTTTGCAGGGCGCTGTGGATGTTGCAAATGACGAAACGCCTGAAAGCTTACAGAAGAAGATAATGGAAAACGTTGAATGGAAGCTTTTGCCTAAGGCGGTTTCGCTGTTCTGCGAGGACAGGATAAGCATTAAGGACGGCAAGGCTTACGTTGACCTTAAAGACTGAGAAAAATTATGGAGGACAAGATATGAAGACCCTTAATATTTATGACGAGCTTAAAAGCAACTCATATCCGGGCAGAGGAATAGTTATAGGCAAGTCTGCTGACGGAAAGAGTGCGGTAACGGCTTATTTTATCATGGGCAGAAGTGTTAATTCCAGAAACAGAGTTTTCACGGAAACTGAGGACGGCATCAAGACAGAAGCTGCTGACCCTAGCAAGCTTTCTGACCCACACCTTATTATATACTCCCCTGTTCGTGTGCTTGGAAACAAGACTATCGTTACAAACGGCGATCAGACGGACACTATCTACGAGCTTATGGACAAGCAGCAGACTTTTGAGCAGTCACTGAGGACGAGAGAGTATGAGGACGACGCTCCAAACTACACTCCTCGTATTTCAGGTATCATGCACGTTGAGAACGGCGCATATAATTATGCTATGAGCATACTCAAGTCCGCTGACGGAAACCCTGACTGCTGCGAGAGATTTACTTACACATACACAAACCCTCTTGACGGCGTGGGTCATTTTATCCACACTTACATGGGTGACGGAAATCCTCTGCCAAGCTTTGAGGGCGAGCCTAAGAAGGTAGAGATACCAAACGATATCGAAGAGTTCACGGGCAAGCTTTGGGAGGCACTCAACGAGGACAACAAGGTATCGCTGTTTGTTAGATACATTGATATCGCAAGCGGCAAGGCTGTTTCTAAGGTTATAAACAAGTACAGCAAGTAATTTCCTAAAGCGAAGCAGGAGTATAGAAAAAATGGAGTTAGTTGCATTAAAATGTCCCAAATGCGGCGGCGAGCTTGAAGTTCACGAGGGGCAGAAAAAGACGTTCTGCAAATACTGCGGGTCACAGATACTTCTTGATGACGGAAACAGGATAATAAACGTCATTGACGAGGCTAGGCTCAAAGAGATAAAGCTCAACAAAGAGGTATCGGACTTTGACAAGAAGCTTCGTGACGAGGAAGCGAGCGGCAGATACAAAAACGCTTCCCAGAAGCAGGGGTGGATAATCGTTTGCATTGTTTTGCACGTTGTATTCACGCTTGTGTTCAGCGGTGCGGTCATGTATAAGTCAGTGCTGGCAATAATCGCTTCCATATGCTTATGGGTGGCACTGCCTGTGATAATGGCGCTTATTAAGCCGAGAAACGCAGGGGGCATGGGCAGGATAAAAACTGCGGTGCTTTTCTATATCACGTTCACTGCGATATTCTTCGGAGTGGGCAAGCTTTACTTACGTTTCATCAAATAGTCAGGGGGGGAGCAAGTTGGAACTTATCGCACTTCAGTGCAAAAACTGCGGCGGTGAAATAACGATAGAGGACGACAAAAAGATCGTCTACTGCCCTTACTGCGGCACTCAGAACTACATTGACGACGGCACTAGGACGGTCAAGATAGTTGATGAGGCGAAGCTTGAAGAAGTAAGGCTCAGGCAGGAGGAATTTCTAAAGAGAAAGGCTTCGGAGGAAGAACTCAACGGCATAAGGGACAGGAAGATAAAACAGCGCAGGATATGGCGTGTATTCATGGCGCTGGCGCACATTCTTATTGTGATACCTATTTTTCTGCTTATGAAGAATATGGACGACACGCCGAGCATAAATCTTATACTCGGTATGCTTGGATATCTGCTAATCATGCCCATAATAATGGGTGTGACAAGACCTAGTATCCCCTCGAAAAAGTGGGACGTTAAAGAGAAAAGCAAGGGCAGGCTCATACTGCTTTTCTATATCTCATTCGCTGCGGTGCTGCTTGTGGCAGTAATGGCAGGAGTGGCAATATTTGCAATGGATTAAGGCTTATTCATATAAACAGGAGGTAAAAATTATGGCAAATGAAATGCTTTTGAAATACGGCTGCAACCCTAATCAGAAGCCGTCAAGAGTATTTATGGAGGATGGCAAGGATCTCCCTATCGAGGTACTCAACGGCAAGCCAGGTTACATCAATCTGCTTGACGCATTCAACGGCTGGCAGCTGGTAAGAGAGCTTAAAAAGGCAACAGGTATGTGTGCGGCAACTTCTTTCAAGCACGTTTCACCTGCGGGCGCTGCTATCGGCAAGGCTTTGAGCGAGGTCGAAAGGAAGATATATTTTGTTGACGATCTGGGCGAGCTTACCCCACTTGCAAGCGCTTATGCGAGAGCAAGAGGTGCTGACAGAATGTCATCATACGGCGATTTTATCGCACTTTCTGACGAGTGCGACGCTTGCACTGCAAAGATGATCCAGAGAGAGGTTTCTGACGGTATCATTGCACCGGGCTACACTGACGAGGCTCTTGAGATACTCAAGTCAAAGAGAAAGGGTACATACAACATCATCAAGATAGATGAGAACTATGTTCCTGCACCTATTGAGAGAAAGCAGGTTTTCGGCGTAACTTTTGAACAGGGTCGAAACGAGCTGAAAATAGACAACGATATGCTCACAAATATCGTGACAGACAACAAGGAGATTCCTGAGGACAAGAAAACTGATCTTGTTATCTCACTTATCACACTTAAATACACACAGTCTAACAGCGTTTGCTATGTAAAGGACGGTCAGGCTATCGGTATCGGTGCAGGTCAGCAGTCAAGAATACACTGCACAAGACTGGCAGGAAACAAGGCTGACATCTGGTGGCTCAGACAGCACCCAAAGGTTCTGGGACTTCAGTTCGTTGACAACATAAGACGTCCTGACAGAGATAACGCTATCGACGTTTACATCTCTGACGAGCATGATGATGTACTGGCTGAGGGCGTATGGCAGAACACATTCAAGGTAAAGCCTGAGGTGCTCACTGAGGCTGAAAAGAAGGAATGGCTTGCAAAGAACACAGGCGTTTGCCTTGGTTCTGACGCTTTCTTCCCATTCGGTGACAACATCGAGAGAGCTAAAAAGAGCGGTGTGGCTTACATTGCCGAGCCGGGCGGATCTATCAGGGACGATCATGTTATCATGACTTGCAACAAGTACAACATGGCAATGGCATTCACTGGAATAAGATTATTCCATCACTAATTTCTGCGCATTAATGCAAAACAATAAAGGTCAAGAAGAAAAGGAGAAATTTATTATGAAAAAGTTACTTGCATCACTCATGGCACTGACAATGGTATTTGCAGTTACAGGCTGCTCAGAGTCAAGCGATTCAAGCAGTGAGTCAAAGGCTGAGGCTAAAACAACTACTACAACTACAGCCGCACCTGCTGTCGAGTCTAAGGCTGACACAACAACTACAACTGCTGCACCTGAGGAGTCAGTTGCTGACACAACAACTTCTGCTGACGACACAACAAGCACTGGCGACGAGGCTAAAGGCACATATGAGAATGACGTTTACACAAGCGATCTGTATACTTTCAAGATCGACTCAAAGAAGTGGGCAATGCAGGAGTCCGCTGGTGTTGACGTAATGTTCACATACGCTGACGCAGGCGATGATGCTGAGCTTGAGTCTGCTTCTATCAACGTTATCTCAATGTCAAACGATCTGCTCAACGGTCTTACAGCAAGCGATTATGCTGACCAGATCAAGCAGACTTACGATTCAATGGACGGCTACACTGTTACAAACGACAAGGAAGACAAGTTTGCAGGCAAGGGCGCTTACATTGTTGACGTAACAGGCGAGATCGGCTCACAGAAGGTACTGCTCAACCAGATAATCACTTCTGACAACGGCAACCTTGTTGTTATCACATATGGTGCAAGCGAGAAGGCTTACAGCAAGCTTTCTGACGAGTTCAAGACAGTTCTTGACAGCTTTGAGCTTAAGTAATAATATACGAAGTAAATAAATGACGATACCGCACAGCATAGGTGTGCGGTATTGTTATAATTGGAAAAACACACTGAGGAGGTCTGAAAATGGACATATTAGTTGTTGGCGGAGGCGGACGTGAACACGCTATCGTTATGAAGCTTGCGGAGTCCCCTAAGGTAGGAAAGCTTTACTGCACACCCGGAAACGGTGGCATTTCACGCTATGCAGAATGTTTTGATGTTGCGGCAACAGATATCGAGGGCGTTGTGGCTCTGGCAAAGAAGCTTAAAGTAGACATGGTGGCTGTTGCACCTGACGATCCGCTTGTACTTGGAATGGTAGACGCTTTGCAGGCTGAGGGTTTTAAGACCTTTGGTCCTAAGAAAAATGCGGCTATAATCGAGGGTTCAAAGGTCTTTTCTAAGGATCTTATGAAGAAATACAATATTCCTACAGCCAAATACGAGGTGTTCACAAACAGTGAGGACGCTATAAAATATGTCAAGGAACAGAACACATACCCTGCTGTTATAAAAGCTGACGGACTTGCACTTGGCAAGGGCGTTATTTTGGCGGAGAGTGAGAAAGAGGCTGTGGAGGCTATCCACTCCATGATAGACGACAAGCAGTTCGGTGAGAGCAGTTCCACTATCGTTGTAGAGGAATATCTCACAGGTCCTGAGGTTTCTGTGCTTTCATTCACTGACGGCAAGACTGTTGTTCCTATGATCTCTTCAATGGATCACAAGAGAGCGTTGGACGGCGACAAGGGTCTGAACACAGGCGGAATGGGTACTGTTGCACCTAACCCTTACTACACTGAGGACATTGCCAAGGAGTGCATGGAGAAGATCTTCCTGCCGACTATCAATGCAATGAATGCTGAGGGCAGGACTTTTGAGGGCTGTTTGTATTTCGGACTTATGCTCACCCCTAATGGTCCAAAGGTAATTGAATACAACTGCCGTTTTGGCGACCCTGAAACGCAGGTCGTTCTTCCTATGCTGGAGGGTGATCTTTGCGAGATATTTGAGGCTATTTATGAACACAGGCTGGCTGATGTCAAGATCGGCTGGAAGTCGGGTTACTGCACTTGTGTTGTTATGGCCAGCGGAGGATATCCTGTTAAGTACCAAAAGGGTATCGAGATGTTCGGTATGGACGACAAGGGTCAGGTAGACGGAGCGTTTATTTATCACGCAGGCACTAAGTATGAGGACGGCAAATTCTACACAAACGGCGGTCGTGTTCTGGGTGTTACCTGCAATGCTTACACGCTTCAGGGCGCACTGGACAAGTCTTATGAGGCTGTTTCCAAGATAAAGTTCGAGGGAGAGCATTTCAGAAAAGACATTGGTCAGAAAGCACTCAATGCACTTCCTAAAGATTCTCTTGATCTTGAATACAAGCAGGATATGGAGGACTACATCGAAGAAAACGGCGTTTATCTAAGACAGTAGGATATATAAAACGGGCGGAGAGATTCCGTCCGTTTTTTTGTACAGATAATACGTTTATAAATACAAAGACCCCCTCGGACATTTCTGTCCAAGGGGGTCTTTGCTATGTGTGGGAAGTAAAAATTACTCGTCTGCTTTTTCAATAGCCGCAGTTTCGTAAATATACTTAACTGAGCTTTCAACGCCGTCGGCTGCGCCTGAGAATGTTGTTGAATCCTCGGCTGCTGTCTTGAGAGCGTCAAGTCTGTCGATAAGTCCCTTGAGGTCGTTGTTGTAAATGTCAAGGAGCTTGCCGATGCCCTCGTCCTTATACTTAGCCATGCCGTCTTTAAGGGTCTTTGCACCGCTTTCAAGCTTCTTAACACCAGATGAAAGCTGTGAGCTGCCGTCTTTGAGCTGACCGATACCGCTGAACAGCTCTGCACTGCCGCTTGAAAGTGTTGTTGTACCCTGTGCAAGCTCTACAAGTGATGAATAGAGTGTTGCAGTACCGTCTTTTAGCTGCTTGCTGCCGTTGTCAAGCTGACCAAGACCGCTGTCAAGAGTTTTTGCACCGTTTGAAAGCTTTGATACGCCTGAGTTCAGGCTGTCAACGCCCTTATCAAGCTTGCTTGCGCCTGCCTGTGCTGAGTTTACGCCTGCGGATAGGTTCTTTGTGCCTGCGGAGAGTGTAGCCGCACCATTGTTAAGATCCTTGCTGGACTTAGCAAGTGTGCCGATACCTGTTTTAAGTGCAGAAGCACCCTCGTTTACTGTTTTAAGTCCTGTATTCAAATTATCAACGCCTGCGACAAGACCTTTCTTCTTATCGTTAAGACCATTGTATATCTGAGTTACGCCGTCAACAAGCTGTTTGCCCTCGGTAGCCATTGTGCCGACACCTGTTGAAACATCGCCAAGGCCGCTCTGTGCGCCCTGCTGATACTGGATAGAGCCATTTACGGCTGCTATCATATTGCTTATGCTAGTATACTCTGCTGAGCCTTCTTCGTAATTGCCGAGAAGCTGCTCAAGTCCTGCGAGTACCTGCTGGTCGTATGCGATAGACTGTGTAAGTGCGTTATCTACCTTTGTTACGCCATTTGAAAGAAGTTCAACGCTTGCAGGGAGTGTCTGCACCTTTTCATAGAGTGTGGAAACGCCTGCATTAAGTGTTGCAACGCCTTTTTTCAGTGCAGTTGAACCGTCATAGGTCTGCTTTGTGCCTGCGGCAAGGTTTTTAGAGCCTGCCTGGAGGTCGCCTACACCTGTAACAAGCTTATTTGTGCCTGCGGCAAGGCTTGCAGCACCGTTATTTACCTGCTGTGCGCCTGAGGATACCTGTGAAAGTCCGCTTGAAAGTGATGATGAGCCATTCTTCAGGGTTGACATACCACTGTTTACCTGATCAAAACCACCGAGGAGGGCTGTTGAACCACTATGAGCTGTGGAGATACCTCTCATAAGCTCACCTGTTGAAGAATCAAGGGTCTTTGCTCCGTCACGAAGCTTTGTTGCACCGCTGTTAAGTGTCTTTGCACCATCGTCAAGTGACTTAGAGCCTGAATAAAGCTTGTCGATACCTGTGATAAGTGTTCCTGAGGAATCGGACAGCTTCTTGATGCCTGCGTAAAGCTCTGCTGTGCCGTCTACAAGCTCGTCTGTAGCATCAGAAAGCTCATCAAGCTTATCCTGAAGATCGTCAGCATCACCGATATCGCTAAGGTCAAGCTTTGAGAAGATGTCAGATGTTGCAACTGTGAGAGAAGTTGTTGACTCAAAGTCCTTTACGTCTGCTGTGAACTCAACGTACTCCGGTATCTCGATATCTTCGTTATCCTGAAGGTCAAGGCTCTTTGTAAGGCCAGGCATTGCAACGCCTATAAGTATCTGTCTGCTTCCGTCTGAAATGAGCTTGCCATTTGTTACTTCAACGTTTGAATAAACGTTAGTATCAAGGATAGCTGTTGTTGCCATAAGGTATGGAACATAGATATCTGTTTTCTTGCCGTTTATCTTGACAGTTTTCTTATCGTTGTTCGTATAGTCATATCTTACTGTAAGCTTACCGCTCTTGCCTGCGAGATCCTCAGGCTTTATCTCCTTGCCGTCAAGGGTATATGTTACCTTTACATCAACCGGGAGTGCCTTATCGGTATAGCCCTTATAGTAGATATCTCCGCCCTCGGTATCCCATGTGAGCTTATCACCATTGGCTGTAAAGCCCTCGTCTGTTTTAACATTCTCGATATCTGTCAGGTTGGAAACATCCTCCAACTTCTTTACGCCCTGTGGGTTTTTCAGCCAGTTGGAAACGACTGTTTTTGTCTTGTTGCCGGAAGCGTCAGTGATAACATAAACTGTTTCTTCCTTAGCCTGCTTTTCTGTATCACTGTCAGACTTATCAGCTTTCTTTGTATCTTTTGTATCTTTTTTATCTGATTCGTTCTTTGTTGTTGAGGCAGTGCTGTCGGCAGCGGAAGAGCTGTCTGACTGAGCTGCTGCATAAAGACCTGTGCAGCCTGCGGAAAGAAGTACGGCAAGTATGCCTGCAAGAACTCTTGAATACTTTTTCATAACTATATCTCCTTTACGAATTAGTTTATTTCAGGAAGCTTATAAAGCTTATTTTCTTTTTTCTTCATGCCCATTGTTGTATTGATTATTACCTTATCGAACAGCATAAGCATTGAAGGAAGTATGCAGATAACAGTTATCATACTGATTATTGCACCTCTTGACATGAGCGTACAAAGCTGTGAGATCATATCTACGCTTGAATATACGCCAACGCCGAATGTTGAAGCGAAGAAGCCAAGTGCGCTGACCATGATAGACTTCATTGAAGTGGTGAGTGCGATAGTGACAGCTTCGTGCTTATCTTTGCCTGCGTTACGCTCGGTCTTATATCTTGTTGTCATAAGGATAGCGTAGTCAACTGTTGCACCAAGCTGGATAGTACCGATTACTACCGACGCTATGAACGGTATGGTGGTATTCGTAAAGCACGGAACACCCATGTTTACTGTGATAGCAAATTCGATAACGGCTACCAGAATGATAGGCAGTGAAACTGAACGCAGTGCAATAAGAATGATGATAAAGATAGCGGCGATAGAAACTATATTTACTACCTTAAAGTCATGATCTGTTATGTCGATAAGGTCTTTTGTTGCCGCCGCCTCACCGATAAGCATTCCATCCTTATCGTAGGATTTAAGTATCTTGCTAAGCTCATCTATCTGGGCATTCTCTTCATCAGAAGCTACCTTATATTCAGAGCCGACCAGCATGAGCTGCCATTTGTCGCTCTTGAGTATCTTTGTTACTGAATCAGGAACTATCTCACGAGGGATAGACGGACCGATAAGAGTATCCAGTGACATTGAGAAGCTTACACCATCAACCTTGCCCATTTCGTCGAGCATAGAGTTTACTTCCTTTGGCTGCATATCAGCGTCAACCAGGAGCATATGGGTCGTTGCCATGTTGTATTCCTCATCTAGCTTTGTGTTTGCGATAACACTGTTGAGATCCTTTGGAAGAGTATCTGTCAGGTTATAGTAGACATTGGTGTTTATCTGACCATATACGGCAGGGATAAGTACAACTATAAAGAGTACGATAAATGCTGCATGGTGCTTGATAATGAACTTTGAAGGCTTTTCAAGGCTTGGAACAAGGTCTTTGTGCATTGTTTTTTCAAGTGCCTTATCGAAGACAAGTATCATTGACGGGAGAACTGTTATGCAGCAGATAACGCCAATAACAACGCCCTTTGCCATTACAATACCCATGTCCATGCCAAGCTCGTAGCTCATGAAGCAAAGTGCAAGGAAGCCTGCAACTGTTGTTATGGAGCTTGAAACAACTGAGGTGATAGTTTTGCCGATGGCAACTGCCATAGCCTCTTTGTTGTCACCAGGGTGCTTTTCTTTCTCCTCTTTGTAGCTATGCCACAGGAAGATCGAGTAGTCTATCGTTACCGCAAGCTGAAGCACGGCTGCAAGAGCTTCGGTGATGAACGATATCTCGCCTTGTATGAAGTTCGTTCCCATGTTATAGACTATCGCCATGCCCACGCTGAGCATAAAGAACAGTGGAATAAGGAACGAATCCATTGTAAGTGCAAGTATGATACTTGTAAGTATTACTGCGATAACAACATACATCGGAGCTTCCTGCATTGTAAGATCCTTGATATCCTCAACGACTGACGACATACCGCTTACGAAACACTGCTCGCCTGCGATGCTTCTTATCTCCTTGACAGCTTCAAGTGAGCCGTCAGCGGAGGTTGCTTCGTCAAAAAAGACAGCCATCATTGTGGAGTTATCTGTATTGAAGAAATCGTAAATATCATCAGGAAGAACTTCCTTTGGAAGTGAAACGTCTGCCAAGGTGTCATACCAGAGAACATCGCAAACGTGGTCTACCTTTTCGATCTTCTCCTTGACCTTTTCAACGTCCTTATCCTCCATGCCGTCAAGCATTACCAGCGAAAAGCCACCCTTGCCGAACTCGTCAAGCATTATATCCTGACCTTTCATGGTTTCAATGTCTGACGGGAGGTATGAAAGAATATCATAGTTTATTCTTGTGCTGAGAAAACCGAATATTGACGGTATCAGCAGTAGAACGCTGACTATGAGTATCGGTACTCGGAGCTTTACAACTCCTCTGCCAAATTTCTGCATCAAATGTCATTCCCTTCACATAGTTTTTGACCTTTCGGTCTTTTACAATTCATAGTATACATCAAAAATGACCAACAGTCAATAGTAAAATGACCATTAGTCATTCTTTTTGTAGAGTTGCACAAAATGACCAACGGTCACAAGTGACTATTGGTCATTTTGCTCCGTTGACTTTGAGGCGGTTTTGTATTATAATAGATTTAAGGTCAACCACAGTAAACCTGTGTATGTGTGGCATACAAATTGTATATATTATAATAAGGAAGGACGTGTTAAAATGGGCAAGCTTGATACCAATAAAAAGGTAAAGGAGGACTCTCTGCTTAACACGGCATTCAGTCTCTTCACCACCAAGGGAGTGAGCAAGACCTCAATTTCAGACATCGTGAACAACGCTGGTGTGGCGAAAGGGACGTTTTATCTTTATTTCAAGGACAAATATGACATAAGAAACAAGCTTGTTTCTCACAAGTCGTCACAGCTTTTCAGAAACGCTATCGAGGCATTAAATGCTAGCGGCAAGAAGCTCACCTTTAACGAACGAATTATTTTTATTGTTGACAACATCATCAACCAGCTAAACGAGAACAAGTCGCTTTTGACTTTTATTGCAAAGAATCTTAGCTGGGGCGTTTTCAAGCACGCTCTTACGTCGCCTATAAAGGACGATGACATCGACTTCCGCAACATTTATGACGCTATGCTAGCTGACGCTCCATATGATATTGTTCAGCCTGAGGTCATGATATTCATGATAGTTGAGCTTGTAAGCTCAACCTGCTACTCGTCCATACTTTACAACGAGCCTGTGGACATTGGCGAGCTTAAGCCTTATCTTTACATATGTATAAACAACATTATCGACACTCATGCAGGCACTGTAAAAGCATAAAAAAGACACGTTTACAAGATCGTAAGCGTGTCTTTTTTTGTACAAAAAAACGGACGGAAGATATCCGTCCGTTTGGTGTTTTTATTACTTTGCCTTAACAGCATCTCTTGCCTTTGCAACGATATTGTCTGCGCACAGACCGTACTCCTTGAGCAGATCTACTGCCGGGCCTGAGTGACCGAACTCGTCATTAACGCCGATCTTAACAAGCTTTGCAGGGTGTCTTGCTGCAAGAACATCTGCAACGGCTGAGCCAAGTCCGCCGATAACGCTATGCTCCTCAACTGTGAGAAGAAGTCCTGTGTTCTTTGCAGCCTCAACGATGATATCCTCGTCGATTGGCTTGATAGTGTGGATATTGATAACTGTTGCTTCGATACCCTCGGATGCCAGTGTTTTTGCAGCCTCGATAGCCTCATAAACCATAAGACCTGTTGCAACGATAGCTATATCCTTGCCGTCACGGAGCTTAACGCCCTTGCCAAGCTCGAACTTATATGTTTCAGGGTCGTTAAAAACAGGTGTGGCAAGTCTGCCGAAACGAAGATAAACCGGACCTTCATGGAGGATAGCGGCTTCAACGGCAGCCTTTGCTTCAACGTCGTCGGCAGGGTTTATTACCACCATGCCAGGGATAGTTCTCATAAGAGCGATATCCTCGTTGCACTGATGTGTTGCACCGTCTTCGCCTACAGAGATACCTGCGTGTGTTGCACCTATCTTCACGTTGAGGTGAGGATAACCGATAGAGTTTCTTACCTGCTCAAATGCTCTGCCTGCGGCGAACATTGCAAATGTAGAAGCAAATGGTATCTTGCCTGTTGCAGCCATACCTGCTGCAACGCCCATCATATTTGACTCGGCGATACCGCAGTCAAAAAATCTGTCAGGGAATTTCTTTTTGAATATACCTGTTTTTGTTGCAGCAGCAAGGTCTGCGTCAAAAACATAGAGGTTATCGTACTTATCGCCAAGCTCTGCAAGAGCCTCGCCGTAGCTTTCTCTTGTAGCTTTCTTCTTCAATTCTGCCATTGCTTAACCCTCCAGACTTTTAAGCTGTTCGTTTATTTCTGCCACAGCCTGTTCATACTGCTCCTTGTTAGGTGCTGAACCATGCCATGAAACGTTGTTTTCCATAAATGAAACGCCCTTGCCCTTGATACTCTTCATTACGATAACGCAAGGCTGACCGCATACTGTTTCTGCCTCGTTGAATGCTTTTTCAAGTGAGTCAAAATCGTGAGCGTCGGCTGTGATAACGTGCCAGCCAAATGCTGCAAACTTGTCAACGATAGGATATGGCGACATTACGTCCTCTATCTTTCCGTCGATCTGAAGTCCGTTATTATCCACAACAGCAACGAGGTTATCAAGCTTATAATGAGCAGCAAACATTGCAGCCTCCCATACCTGACCCTCTTCGATCTCACCATCGCCAAGGATAGTATACACCTTATAAGTATCGCTTGTGAGCTTTCCTGAAAGCGCCATACCACAGGCAACAGAAATGCCCTGTCCAAGGGATCCAGAGGACATATCTACGCCAGGGATAGAGATACAAGGGTGACCCTGAAGCATTGCACCGATATGTCTGAGGGACTTCAGCTCCTCCTTTGGAAAAAAGCCTTTTTCTGCAAGAGTAGCATAGAGTGCAGGTGCTGTGTGACCCTTTGAAAGCACGAGTCTATCTCTCTCAGGCTCTTCCGGCTTATCAGGATATACGTTCATCTTGGCAAAATAGAGATAAGTGAGCAGATCTGCTATAGAGAGCGATCCGCCCGGATGACCCGACTTTGCGTTGAATACTCCCTCGAGTATTCCAAGACGAACCTTGCAGGCTGTGATCTCAAGCTGTTTCTTTAATGTTTCGTCCATACTTTTGACCTCCAAAAAATATTATTTCTTCAGTTTTTCAAAAATTTCATCTATGACCGCGGCAATAAAATCCTCCTCGCAGGACTGCTCAAAGACCTTATCCGCAACCTTTTTGACCTCCTCTGCCGCATTTGACGGGCAATATGCCACGTCAGCCGCTTGAAGAAGTTCAATATCATTATTATAGTCGCCTGCTGCCACGAAAGTAAAATCCTCCATGCCACAAGCTTTTCTCAGCTCCTCAAGAGCCGTACCTTTTGATATATTCTGTGGAAGTATCTCGTAATACTCGATACTTGAACGCACAAAATCTACTCCTTTGTAGCCTTTTTTTGCCACATAGTTTATAAGCTCGTCCATACGCTCAGGCTCAACTGCAAAAAGCACCTTGTACCAGTTCTTGTCAGGTATCTCGTCAACGGCGCACTGAACGGGAATGAGCTTACAGATCTCGTTATGGCGCTTTTCCATAGGGGTCATGCTTGGCACATAGACCTCGTTGACAGTAAGCACTTCACAGCCAACATAAGGATTATCGGCAAGTATCTCCTTGACGATATCCGCCGCAAAGCTTGGCAGAAAGACGTTATATATCTGCTCTTTCGTATGGATATCATAGACCATTCCACCGTTTGACATTATGATAGGACAATTCACATTCACCATGTCAAAATACTGTCTAGCCGCCTGAATGGCTCTGCCTGTAGCGATAGAGAATCTGCCCCCAGCCTCTTCAAAACGCTTGACAGCGGCGAGAGTTTTCGGGGTAGGTATCTTGCTTGCGGGGAGAAAAGTTCCGTCCATATCCGTTATAAGCAGGACTTTTGATATATCTTCAAACATAAAATCACTTCCGTGGGTCAATTCCCTGCTCTGAGTTTTTTCAGCACCGCCTGAAAATAATCGGGCAATTCGCTGTCAAACTCCATATATTCCTTGGTCGCAGGGTGTATAAAACCAATTTTCTTTGCGTGGAGGCACTGCCCCTCGATTCCCTTTACAGCTTTGCCGTAAACATCGTCGCCGTAGACAGGGTGACCGATATAGGCGGAATGTACTCTTATCTGGTGGGTTCGACCTGTTTCAAGGCGGAATTTCACCAGTGAACACTGCCCGAACTCCTCCAGCACCTCATAATGGGTAACTGCGTGTTTGGAGTTTTGCTCTGTCACGCACATTTTCTTTCTGTCATATTTGCTTCTGCCGATAGGTGCGTCCACAGTGCCGGTAGGAGTCTTTAGGCGACCGCCTGTGAGTACAGCTTCATACTCTCTTGTAAAGCTATGCTCTTTTATCTGAGCCGCAAGAAAGTTATGTGCGCTGTCGGTCTTGGCAACGATCAGCAGACCGCTTGTATTTTTGTCTATCCTATGAACTATCCCAGGGCGAATGACGCCGTTTATTGAAGAAAGCCTGCCCTGACAATGATAAAGCAATGCGTTCACCAAAGTGCCATCGGGATTGCCTGCGGCAGGGTGCACCACCATGCCTTTAGGTTTATTCACCACAAGCAGCTCGCTGTCCTCATAGACTATTTCCACGGGGATATCCTGTGGCTTGACGTCAAGCTCCACAGGGTCGGGAATAATTATCTCAACGCTGTCACCATTACGCAGCTTATAATTTTTCGATACTTTTTTGCCTCCAACTGTGACGCCACCATCCTCGATAAGCTTCTGCACAGCGGAACGTGTAAGACCTGTATCCTGCGCTGACAAAAATCTGTCGATACGCTCGCCTGTTTGCTCAGCAGTTACAATAAAATCAAGCTTTGTCATTTTCGTCTTTGACCTTTATATCGTCACGGATCGGCTTTTTCTTTTCGTCCAAAAAGCAAAAACAGATGACGAACAAGATTCCGCCGATAACGATACAGATATCCGCAAAGTTGAAAATAGGGAAATTGATAGGCTCGAACTTGATATAGTCCACAACTTCTTTTACCCTTATTCTGTCGATAAGGTTGCCGATACCGCCTGCAAGCACCATAGCCAGCGACACAAGCTCCAGCTTTGAGCCTTTGCGTATCTTATACATATAGATCACCGCCACAATCAGTACGACAACAGGCAGACCGATAAGAAACCAGGTCTTTCCTGACATCATGCTCCATGCTGCTCCTGTGTTTCTTATATGGGTCAGGCTGAACACCTTAAAGCTACCGAACTTTATGACCTCCACAGGCTGACCATTCAACGGCAGGTTATTTGTCACGGCAAGCTTTATGAGCTGGTCGGCGGCAACGAGAACTGCCATGATAACAAGCGAAATTACAAACATCTATTCCCTACTCCATTTATGAACAGTAAGGCTCTGCGAAAAACAGAGCCTTTAAATTAGTTATTTTTTCCAAACTTAAGCTCAGCAGGAGCTGTCTTTGGTATAACAGGGTCGAAAGAACCAGTGTTAAGTATCTTCTCAACGTGCTCACTGTCAGTAACAGGTGCAGATTCAGTCTCAACAGCTCCCTCCGGCTCAGCTGTTTCCTCTGCCTGCTCCTCTGCAGCTTCCTGAGTTTCCTCGACGGTTTCTTCTTCCTCATACTCCTCTGCTGTATCCTCGGCAGGCTCGGAAGCAGGAATTTCCATAATAAGTCTTATCTGCTTGTTATAAAGCTGAGTAAGGTCAGCCTTGAACTGAGTTACCTCAGCCTTGAGGTTCTCAAACTTAGCAAGCTCCTCGTCATAAGCGGCTCTTACTTCATTTATCTTCTTTTCTGTTATCTCGGTATTAGTTCTGATAAGCTCAGCGCACTTTTCCTTATGTTCCTTAACTATTCTCTCACACTCAGAGGCACTCTGCTCTGCGAGTCTTACCTGCTCTGTTTTGGCAGATTCGATCATATCGTGAGCCTGAGTTTTGGCCTCAGTAAGTATCTTATTTGACTCTTTCTGAGCCACGACAAGAGCCTGCTGGATAGCTTCCTCGTCCTCTCTGTACTCGTTTATCTTCTCAACGAGCTTGATTATCTTAGCTTCGGTATCCTGATTTGCCTTTACGACTTCGGCATAATCCTCGGCTACCTGCCCGAGAAATTCTTTTACGTCTTCTTTTGAATAACCGTTTTTCTCGGTATCAAAAGTTTTTCCTTTAATATTATTTGGATTTAACATACTAGGACCTCCGTGATCTTTACACAAATTTATTTAAAGTTATATGTATTCTGTCTTTTTTAGTTGTGCCGTCAACTGAAAGCAGCTTGAATTTTCCGTATCCTCTCACTGAAAATGTACAGCCCTCTTCAAGAGGTATTTTCGGCGAATTTTTCGGCATATGGTCTATTTCGATGCCCACGTTTTTTATAAGCTGTGCTGACTTTTCTCGTGATATCCTTGCGGCAAGACTTAAGATACAATCTGCACGCATGGAAGCCACAGTACCGCTTATTTCCTGAGTTTTCTGCTCAATATGTATACTGCCGTCATAGCCCTCCCGGAGCTTCACTCCTGCTCTGCCGACCTTCGTCAGGGCGCTTGTAACCTCGCCTGCCACAGAAGAACGCAGGAACACCGCTGACTTTCCCTCTCCCACAAGAATGTCGCCAACGCTGTCTCTTTTTATTCTTAGACCCATAAGCGAGCCTAGGATATCTCTGTGAGTTATTTTATCCTCTTTGCGATACAGCAGTGTAATTGCAGTGATAGGAAAATCCTCACTTTCTGCCTCGCCATATTCAGGATAGACGCACAGCATACGCCTTGCGGCGTTTTCATATCCGCCCCAAAGCCTATAATTCTCATATTTCACAGACGCCATGAGTTTTTCGCACAGCAGGCACTGCCTTTCATCGAGAAACGCAGAAAATTTTGTTATATACTTTTCATCAGCCGCCATTATCCAATCGGACACTCTGTCTAACAGACGGATATCGTCCTCAGACAGGTCGGGCAAAAACTGATATTTAGCACGAGCCATTTTTAGAAGCTATAGCCGTTATTTTCAAGCTCGCTCATAAGGTCAACTCCTGAGAAGCCAACGTTTCTAGGCATGATAGCGAAAGTTTTCTGAGCCATCATCTTGATGTCTGCACCATTTGCATACGCAACGCCTGAGATAAAGTCAAGTATTCTCTTTGCGTCCTCGCTCTTTACAGTTTCCAGGTTAAGAAGAACTGTCTTTCCCTCATTTATATCGCCGCCGATAGACTTGACCTCTGAAAAATCGTTTGGTCTTGCAAGAACTATCTGCAAAGTCGTGGTTTGCTCCATTCTTACCGGACGTGCGTTATTGCCATATGCACCTGTGTTCTTTGGTGCTTCGTTGTATTCTGTTTTATTCTCATACATCGGCTGCTGATACATTGCGTCCTCCTGCTCAAGTTCATCTTCGCCTACAAAGAGATTTTTTAATTTCTGCATTGCACCCATTTTTAATCCTCCAAATATTTTCTAGCTCCGAAAAGCTTTGTTCCGATCCTCACCAAATTTGAGCCATGCTTTATGGCAAGCTCATAGTCCCCAGACATTCCCATTGAGAGAATATCCATAGACACGTTCGGTATATCCTTTTCCTTTACACTAAGAAAGATACCGTGCATTTTTTCAAAAACGTCCTCCCCTGAGCCAACAGGAGGGATAGCCATAAGTCCCTTTACGGAAACGTTAGGCAGCTGCGCTGTCTGTCTTACAAGCTCCTCAGCCATTTCAGCGGAAACGCCGCTTTTAGTAGCCTCGTCGCCTATATTTATTTCCACAAGGACGTTCATAGTTTTATTATTCTTCACTGCAAGCCTGCTTATCTCATGAGCAAGCTTCAGGTTATCGACAGACTGTATCAGAGTAACGTCATTGATTATATATTTCACCTTATTGGTCTGCAAATGTCCGATAAACTGCACTTCTGCACTTTTATCGTAAGCTTCCTTCTTGGAAAGAAACTCCTGCACCCTGTTTTCGCCCAGCAGCTTAAAGCCCTGAGCCACAGCGAAATTCACCTTTTCAGGCGGCACTGTCTTTGTGACAGCCATTATCCTGACTTCTTCGTCAGGCTTACGCCATTTTGCTTTGGCGTTCTCTACATTATAACATATTTCCTTACAGTTTTCAAGAACCTCCGGAAAATAATTATCCTGAGGTGACAGCGTTGCTGTCTGATCTACTTTGCTGCACATCTTCATCTGATACCACCTCTAACAAAATTTGATCGTAAAGCAGCAGATAATCCTCGTTTGAGGTATTTTCAGAGAGCACATAATCATCGCCCTCATAAATAACATTGATCTTCTTAAAGGTAACGTCCTTGCCGAGTATCACATAAACGCCCTTCTGATCGCCCTGAAAACGTATCGCACTTCTTGGAACTTTAAGACCCTGATACTCGTCGAAGATAAGCTCCGCAGACTGCACTCTTGACTCAACAAGAGCTTCGTCAAGTCTGTCACAGGAAAGCACGACGACCACTTTGTTCTCATCGTCCTCACAAGGCTTAACAGACTCCACCTTAACGTCATAGATGTTTTTTGTGGTACTGAGCGTCATTCTAAGCCATGCGCCCTCTGTTATCCTTTTATCGTTTTCCATGATCCCTGCTATCCTGCATGAATAGTCGGAAAACATTTTGCCAATGGCGTTCGGTGCGTCCTTACTAGGCTGGTCGATGACCTTTTGTATATCCTTGTCAGTGAGCTGGGAAGCGTTCTCCATAGTAAGCTCGCTCTCATAGCCGTCTGCATAAGAAACAAAATAGCCTGTTTCGTCAGCAGTGATCGTTTTTCCTGAACCTGAGGTCTGTTCCTCCAGCTCCTTGACTTTCGCCTGAAGCTGGCTTATCCTTTCGTCATAGCTCTGCTCGGTCTTTGTGACGATATTATAAATATTCATCACAAGGGACATATCCTCTCTTGTTTTTGCAAACTCAGAGAAATTATCCTGAGAAGAATATGAGAGAAGCTCCTTATATTCCTTATCTATCTTGCTTTTGAGCGTTTCAGGCTGAACATAATTAGTTGTACCCGGATTTTGTGCTCTTTCAAGGGCGGCTATCTCGCTTTCAAGTATCTTTATCTTGTTTTTCGCTGTAACAGCGTCCTCAGAAGAATAAACTGACGCTATGGTATTGCCAACAGATATTTTACTGCCGTCGGAATAGGTATAGTCCAAAACTCCGCCGCCGTCATAGTTGACCACCTTTTCATCTCTGATTATAACGCCCTTAAAAGCAATATCCTCATTGATTGTAACAAGCACAGCTTCCTCGGTGTCATGACGCTCTGTAAGTGCACTGTATATCTGACTGCCGATAGTTGTGATTATCAGCACAGAAAGCAGACCGGTAAGTATTTTAACGGTCAGAGAATTCATTTTTTACTGCCCTCTTAAATATCTGAATTGCCTGCGGCGTCAAGAACGTTGATATATCTTGACGGAACGATAGTTGAGATAGCATGCTTATAAACTATGTTCTGCTTGCCCTCGCAATCGAGAACTACAACATAGCTGTCAAAGCCCTTTACAACGCCTTTGAACTGGTAGCCGTTCATAAGGATAAAAGTAGACGCTATCTTGTCTTTTCTGATCTGGTTGAGTATAACGTCCTGAAGATTAAGATTCTTATTCATAAATAACACTCCTAAAAATTTTTACAGCAATGTATTGCTTTTTTTACTATAAAATCTTTCAAATTATATTATATCACATAATTTCCGATTTGGCTATAATATTTTTGATATTTTCTATAATTTTTTGAAAACTATCAAATTTATCTGTTTCCACCCACTGAATTCCGTCAACTCGTCTAAACCAAGTAAGCTGTCTTTTGGCATAATGACGGCTTTCCTGTTTGATTTTGTCGAGGCATTCACAAAGCTCAGCTTTGCCTTCAAAATACGGCACGAGCTCCTTATAGCCTATAGCCTGATAAGCTGTAGCAGGGGTAAAGCTGTCATAAAAAACTCTGCACTCTTCTATAAGCCCATTTTCCACCATTACATCAACACGGCGGTTTATACGGTCATAGAGATACTGTCTGTCGGAAGCTGTAAGACCGATAATGCAGGCGTTATATGGCGACTTCTCACGACGGCTGTTCACCTTATGCTGTGAAAGGGGTATACCTGTAGTTTCAAAGACTTCAAGTCCTCGTATGACCCTTGGCAGGTTGTTCTCATGGACTTTCTCAGCAGTTTCGGGATCGACCTCTCTGAGCCTTTCCCACAAAGCGTGACCGCCCAGCGTCTTGGCTTCCTCCTCAAGACGTTTTCTGACTAAGCCGTCCGTTTCGGTATCGTCAAAGATGATATTATTCACAAGGGAGCTTATATAAAGACCCGTTCCGCCGCAGAGTATAGGCAGCTTGCCACGGCTGTGTATATCTCTGATACGCTCACCTGCGAGCTTCACATAATCTGCCACGGAAAAAGCCTGCTCAGGCTCGAGAAAATCTATAAGATAATGTGGCACGCCCTGCATTTCCTCTTTGGTAGGCTTTGCAGTGGCGATGCTCAGACCCTTATATATCTGCATAGAGTCTGCGGAAACTATCTCACCGTCATATATCTTTGCAAGCTCCACTGCGCAGGCGGTCTTTCCGCTGGCGGTAGGTCCTGCAATGACAAGGAGAGGTATTTTATTTTCCATAGCTTTCGCCTCCTGCATTTTTTATAGAACTCGTCTGAACTGCTTTTCGATATCTCTTTTGGTGAGGGTTATCATAACAGGTCTGCCATGAGGGCAATATCTGATATTTTCCTGACCATAAACGGCGTTCACGAGCGCCTGCAATTCTATTCCGCTGTTGGTATCGTTCGCCTTTATTGCCGCTTTGCAGGCGATAGAATGGTAGAGGTCGTCAAAAAGCTCTATTTGCGGATTGAGTTTATTCTCGATAAAATTCTTTGCAAGTTCGCTGATTATATCCGCAGGGTTATCGTCACCAAGAATGATAGGCACGCCCTTTACTGCAACAGTTGGCGCAACGTCCGGCTCTATCTCAAAGCCAAGCTGTGACACCTTATCGAGGTTTGCGGTGAGAGCGTCATACTCGTCATAGGAAAGCAACACCATGATAGGCTCCAGGAACATTTGCGTTTCAAGCTGTTCGGCGTCGCTTTTTATCTTCTCGAAAATATATCTCTCATGGGCGGCATGCTTATCCATAAGTATCATTTCGTCGCCCACCTGTGCCACAACATAGGTCTTGAAAAGCTCGCCCACCACAACAGGCTTCGGCTTTTCAGGCTCTTTCTCCTCCACGATAACGGAAACAGGCTTTTTCTTTGTGAAGCTTTGAGCGTCGATAAACTTGAAAGCTTCTCCGCTCTGCTCCTCCGGCTCTTCGGGGAGAGGTATCTCGCTTATCGCCTTGTTTATCTCCTCCACTGTCACCTTATGGGGCTTCGGCTCAGGGCCTGAAAGCTCTGTGATAGCTGTTTCTCTCTTTGCAGGCTGTTCAAGGCTTGCAAGAAACATATCGTCACTGCCGCTGAGTTTTTCTTTCTCCTCAGGCGTAATGCTCCTGCTCTCCACAGTTTTAAGCGTTGGTGCAGGCTTCTGATAGCTGTACGAATTTTCGTACTGCTTCTCTGTCTGCGGCTTTTGGGCAGGTATCTCAGCCTTTTGAACGGCAGGCTTTTGACTATTATCCTCCATGGCGAATTTAAGCTGAACGCTGTTATCCTTTTTAGGTATATCAAAAAGCTCTCTATCGGTGAAATTACGCTTGTTTTCAAGGTGCATCTCATTAGGTCTGTCATTCTTCATAAGGGAATTTTTCACCGCAAAGAACACAGCCTCGTGCATAAGCTTTTCGTCTGAAAAACGCACTTCTATTTTAGTAGGGTGGACGTTCACATCTATGGTATTCGGTGGGATATCAATATAAAGCACACAAGCTGGGAATTTTCCCGTCATAAGAAGATTTCTGTAGGCTTCTTCAAGTGCTGCCGCACAAGCCCTTGATTTCACATATCTTTTGTTCACAAAGAAATTCTGAAAACGTCTGTTAGGCTTTGCAGACAGAGGCTTCACAGTGAAGCCTGTTATGTGCATACCCTGCCATGTATAGTCAACTTCAAGCATGGAGTTAGCAAAATCTCTGCCATAAACTGAATAAACTGCGGAATATATCTTGCCGTCCCCTGCGGTCAATATCTCGACTTTGTTGTCCCTGATGAACTTGAATGATATCTCAGGGTGTGAAAGGGTAAGCTTTGTAACAAGGTCTGCGGCAAAATTGCCCTCTGAAACGTCCTTTTTCAGAAACTTTAGTCTTGCAGGAACATTATAGAAAATATCCCTCACAACGAAAGTCGTGCCGTCAGGACAGCCGCACTCTTCGCAGGTCTTTTCCACTGCGCCCTCGATAACATAATGCGTGCCGTAATCCTCCTCGGGACGTTTCGTAAGCACGTCTACCTTGGATACGGCACAGATAGAAGCAAGTGCTTCACCTCTGAAGCCGAGGGTCATAATACTGTCAAGGTCATTTTTTACTGATATCTTACTTGTTGCATGACGAAGAAAGGCTATAGGCAGATCATCTTTTGAGATACCCTTGCCGTTATCTGTCACTCTTATGTAGGTGCGGCCACCGTTTTTTATCTCAACTGTTATGACGTTCGCACCTGCGTCTATTGCGTTTTCAAGAAGCTCCTTTATTATTGAAGCAGGTCTGTCTATTACCTCGCCTGCCGCAATAAGCTCGGAAACTTCCTTGCTCAGAACTTTTATTTCTGACATTTTTCTATCCTTTTCTATGGCTCTTTCCAAAAGCCGCCTGTATGAAAATTCTCCTTGCCTGTCGGCTTTGCTGTCAAGCGGAACATGACACAGCCGTCATGACAGACGATAGTTTTTGTATATTTGCTGTCGCCGCCTATCTTTGTCATATCGCCGCCGCTGCGGACAGCTTCCATAATGGGATAAAGCATCATCATTGTTTTACTGCAAATGCCATAGCCGTTCTTATTCACAGGACAGCCATAGGTGCAGAAATATTTATCCCCTATCTCCTCGCCGTTTCGGCAATATCTTTCAGTATGGTCGCCACGGAGAAGTCCCGTGACCTCTATTTCAAACTTGTACTCCTCGTCATACCACTTTTTCATAACGCTCACCTAAACATATCTCAGCAAGTCTTTCACAAAATCTCTAAGCTCGCTGTCGGTCATTTCGTCTATGTTGGTTTTTCTAAGTCTGTCAGTAACGATGCTGTCGCTTATTTTGTCAAAGGATATCTGGTCGCTTTCTATCTGCTGAGCGGCAATTCTTGCCTTTTTGTTTTCCGCTTCAAGCTGTTCGAGAAGCTCTTTGGCTCTGTTTATTATCTTGTTAGGCAGTCCTGCAAGCTTTGCAACTTCTATGCCGTAGCTTTCGTCAACTCCGCCCGGAACTATCTTTCTAAGGAACTTGATACTATCCCCCTGACGCTTTACTGCAACAGAGAAATTTCTCACGCCCTCGAGCTCTTTTTCAAGGCTTATAAGCTCATGATAGTGTGTTGCAAACAGGGTCTTGCAGCCCATTGATCTGTTGGTGGAGATATACTCCGACACTGCCCTTGCAATGGAGATTCCGTCAAAGGTTGAAGTACCTCTGCCCACCTCATCGAGGATAACAAGGCTGTTCTTGGTGGCGTGCTTTACGATATCTGCAACCTCGCTCATTTCCACCATGAAGGTAGACTGACCTGCGGTAAGGTCGTCAGAAGCGCCTATTCTTGTGAAAATCTGGTCGACCACAGATATTTTTGCATAGTCCGCAGGCACAAAGCAGCCTATCTGCGCCATAAGGGTGATAAGAGCCACCTGACGCATATAAGTTGATTTACCTGACATATTCGGACCTGTTATGACAGCCATTCTGTTGCTTGTAAGATCAAGATATGTATCGTTAGGCACGAACACCTCATCTTTCTGCATAAGCTCAACAACGGGGTGTCTGCCGTTTTTGATATCAATAATGCCGTCAATGGCTATTTCAGGCTTTGTATAGTTATTGTTCACCGCCGCAGTTGCAAACGAGCAAAGCACGTCTATCTGCGCCACTGCTGTGGCAGTTTCCTGCACAAGTCTAAGCTGTGTGGCTGCAAAATCTCTTATCTCCGCAAATATTTCCTGCTCAAGAGTAACTATCTTATCGCTTGCACCGAGGATAGTGTTCTCTGCGACTTTAAGCTCGTCCGTGATAAAACGCTCGCAGTTGGCAAGGGTCTGTTTTCTTATATAGTTGTCAGGCACAAGGTCATAGTAAGACTTTGTTACCTCGATATAATATCCGAAAACTCGGTTATAGCCTATCTTCAGATTTTTGATACCCGTTTTTTCTCTTTCACGCTCCGCGATATCATCAATTATACCCTTGCCTCCTGAGATTATATTTCTCAGTCCGTCAAGCTGTTCGTTGAAGCCGTCTTTGATAACGTTGCCGTCCTTGACATTAACAGGCGGTTCGTCAACAATGGCGTTCTCAACAAGGTTTGAGATAGCTTCAAGGGTGGATATTTTATTGTTGCAGTTTGCAAGAAGCTTTGAATCAAAACCTTTGAGAAGCTCCTTTATCTCAGGGAGTTTAAGTGCTGTCAGCGACAATGATTTAAGATCTCTAGGGGTAGCGGTCTTATACATTACCCTTGTCATGAGTCTTTCAAGGTCATAGACTCCTCCCAGTATCTCTTTTAGCTCTCCAAGTTCAACAGGCTTCATTGTGAGCTGTTCAACAGCGTCAAGTCTGTCGATTATCTTTGCAGGATTGACAAGTGGCTGTTCAAGGAAGGATTTTAGCATACGCTTGCCCATGGAAGTTTTGGTATGGTCAAGCACCCATAGGAGCGAGCCTTTTTTCTCTTTATTTCTGAGAGTTTCTGTAAGCTCCAGATTTCTTCTTGCAGTGAAGCCGATAGTCATGATAGGGTCGGCGTCATGCTTTATTATCTCGGAAAATCTGCCCACCAATGCTTTCTGTGTATCGTGTATGTATGCAAAAAGTCCGCACACCGCAAATGCTGCAACTGTGTCAGGCTTAACGCCGATAGATTCAAGGCTGTTTGTGGAAAACTGTTTCAGCACCTCTTCTGTATGTATCTCAGGGGAAAAATCGTTCTCCTCCAAAAGCTGAACGCTGGTCTTGAGCTTTTCTCTTATGAAGCTTGAAAGCTCTTTATTTGAAAGAAAAGCGTCATTTATAAGAATCTCCGCAGGTGAAAATCTCGACAGCTCATTTATAGCCGAGCTTGTCATTTCCTTGCCCTCAAACTCAAACAGATGCACCTCGCCTGTGGAAATATCCGCAAGGCACAATGCGCTTTCCTTGGCTCTCATATAAAATGCACAGATATAGTTGTTGGACGTTTCATCAAGCATACTGCTTTCGATGAGCGTACCAGGGGTGACTACTCTTATGACCTCTCTCGGCACTATACCCTTGCACATGGCAGGGTCCATGGTCTGCTCGCAGATAGCCACATTGTAGCCTTTTTCAATAAGCTTTTTCAGATAAACGTCGCAGGCGTGGTGAGGCACACCGCACATAGGCGCTCTTTCCTCTAGTCCGCAGTCACGACCTGTCAAAGTAAGTTCAAGCTCTCTTGACGCAATGATAGCGTCATCAAAGAACATTTCATAAAAATCTCCCAGTCTGTAGAACAGTATATGGTTTTTATATTTATTCTTTACTTCAAAATACTGCTTCATCATTGGTGACAGCTTTGAAAAATCTATATCTTTGGTTTCCACTCAAACTCACTCCGTTTCATATATTTATCCACGCACATATCCCATTATGATATTCGTTCAACACACATTGTTGCGCCATATCCCTATAGAAATTATCCGCCCCAGTCTGAAGTGGTCTTCAGATTCGGGCAGACGGGGGATAAGCTCCCCCTGACTGTTATTCGTTTTTTGATACCGTCTTAGTGACAGCCGCCGCATGATGCGCAGCTTCCTGAACAGCTATGAGGAGCTTCCTCCGGGCAAGTCATTGGGTCTTCGCCGTTTGCAGCCATTGAGATGATATAGTTTACTGAGCCGAGAAGCTTATCCATAACTTCTTTAGCTTCGTTAAATGCGATCATCTTAGGCATAGCCATGATCTCGTCATAAAGCTCTCTGATCTGAGTGTCAAGTGCTGTCATCTTCTCGCCGTCCTTATCAGGCTTCTGCATCTCAACGCTGAGCTGTGAACGGAGCTGATTGAACTCGCCTATTTTGTTCTGTATCTCTACATCTGTATCATTGATAGAACAAGCCTCCATATAAGCCTTGTATCTCTCGTCTTCCTGAATAGCCTGTCCAAGCTTTCTTGTCATTTCAATTACATCCATGGTAATTCTCCTTTAAATATTATTCAGCTTTCGCTGTTATTTATCTTCAACAAGCTCGCCTTTCAAAGCCCAGTTCATTGCTTTTGTTATGCGAACCTGAATGAATTTACCGATATATTTTTTATCCGCTTTCACCTCGACGATCATATCCTCGTCGCTCTTGCCTGTGAGATAATCAGCGCCAGTTCTGCCTTCGCCTGTTGGCAGCACGGTTACAGTTCTTCCCACAAATCTTGAAAGCCACGCTGTTGACACCTCTCTCTGCTCCAAAAGCAGTTCTCTCAGCCACAGACCCTTCTGCTTATCTGAGATGTGATCCTCCATTTCGGCAGCCTTTGTGCCGCTTCGTCTTGAATACACAAAAGAATAGATATTATCGTACTTTACCTTTTTGATAAGCTCCTTAGTTTCGCAGAACTCCTCGTATGTTTCACTTGGGAAGCCTACGATAAGGTCTGTTGTGAATGAAAACTCAGGGTCTTTGCTTCTGGCATAGTCGATTATTTTCAGATAATCCGCCGTGGTATAGCGGCGATTCATAAGCTTTAGTATCCTGTCTGAGCCTGCCTGCACAGGAAGATGCAAATGCTTGCACACCTTTTTGCACTCAAGTATAGCGTCAATAAGCTCATGGCTTGCGTCCTTTGGGTGGCTTGACATAAATCTTATGCGGAAATCGCCCTCTATCTTGTCAAGCTCTCTTAAAAGCTCAGGAAAACCATAGCTGTATGAATTAACGTTCTGACCAAGTAATGTTATTTCCTTATAGCCGTTTTTCACAAGTGCTTTTACCTCTGCGATAACGGACTCAGGCTTTCTGCTGCGTTCTCTGCCCCTGACGTAAGGCACTATGCAATAGGTGCAGAAATTGTTGCAGCCATACATGATAGGCACGAAGGCTCTTATCTTATCGTCACGGAGTTGCAAGAAATCCTCGTTTATGTCAACATGATTTTCTGACAGATTGAAAATCCTGTCATGCTTTGATATTATCTCCCACAGCATATTGTACATATCGTTGTATGCAAAAGTTCCGAAAACAAGATCCACCTGACGGTAGGTCTTTTTTATCTTCTCTGCAACGTGCTTCTGCTGAGCCATACAGCCGCAGATACCTATAATAAGCTCGGGATTGTTTTCTTTGAGATGTTTAAGGTCGCCAAGCTTGCCGAACACCTTGTCCTCGGCATTTTCTCTTACAGCGCAGGTGTTATACAATATAAGCTGAGCCTCGTTCACATCGGACGTGAACTCATAGCCCACCTTTGAGAGCATACCTTTTATCTTCTCACCGTCACTGACGTTTTGCTGACAGCCGTATGAATGGATAAGGGCAAGTGGCTTGTGACCGCAAGTTCTTTCGTATTCACCAGACCATTGGAGCAGCTTCTGCGGAGCGGTTTCCTCATTTATTATTTCCGAAAAATTCTCAGTCATTGATATCCTCATTTCATTTCGTACATTCTTTTTAATTATAAATCTTTTCAGGCTTCTTGTCAAGCGTTTTGGGAGCGAGGCTATTTCAACTTCCGTGTTGATGTTAACAAACATTTCACAATCAACAAGATTTTACTTCTACAAAACATCCCCCTTGAATTTATACATAAATAATGTTATACTTGATACATTATAAAGTATATAGGATGTGATGAAATGCTTGGCGTGTGTATGGCATTGATCGATGATGAAAAAGATAAAAAGGCTTTTGAAAAGCTGTATAATAAATACAAAAATAAAGTTCATGCAATATCCTTGAATATATTAAAAAATGAACAACTTGCTGAGGAATCAACTTCTGACACTTTTTTATCGTTGGCTAAATGTTTTCAAAAAATTAAACATTTAGAATATCACAAATTGGATTATTACATTGTCATAACCAGTAGGAACATGGCAAAGAATATATCTAAAAAGGAAAAAGAAAATTTAATGACGGTTTCCTACGATGATGATTCTTATTTTGTAAATGAAAATATGTCATGTTACGAATTTGAATTTTTGAAAGGTTGCATAAAGAAACTGAAAGTTGACGATCAAGAGATTCTTTATTTAAAGTTTTCGTGTGGACTTGAATATTCTGAAATCTCAAAAACGCTTGGCATTACATCTGCCACAGCAAGAAAACGTCTGCAGTATGCCAAAAACAGATTGAAGATATTACTTGAAAAGGGTGATTTATAACATGAATAATTTTTCATATTTTTCAAAAGCTCTCGATGAAGTCGTAGATGCCAGATTGGATGATTATGTTGAAACTCTTGAAGTAGACAAACGATATGAATTTTCGGAAAAGTACAATAAAAAAATAAACAAACTTATAAAACACAGAGAAAAGCCGTATTTTACTCTTATATGCACGACCGGCAGACGTGTTGCTTGTTTTGTTACAGCATTGTTGATCCTATCATTTTCTTCGCTTAGCGTAAAAGCTGTGAGAGAGGCAGTTTGTAATTTCTTTATGAATATTTTTTCAGACCATACGGAGATTATAGCAGACAGTGAAATTGAGAATTCATATCCGCATTCGATTGACGAGGAATATCATATATCTTCACTTCCAAATGGATTTAAACAAGTCGACTATGATAAAATGGAAAATTCAATTATAATAACATACTTCAAGGATGATGATTATATCTTTTTTGAACAATACACAAAAGATGCATATCTTAGTAATTATGATAATGAACAGTCAACATTTGAATCATATACAGATGAAAACGGACAAGAGTATCTAGTTCATAATACAGATCATGATCATACATTTATATGGGACAATGGTAAATATATTTTTGAAATATGCAGCAACTTAGACAAACGATCTGTGTTGGAATTGTGTGAATCCACAAAAATAAAGTAAATTAATAAAAACATATCACAAACAAACAATTTTCATTGTCATAGTAGGTGTAGGAGAAAATAAATCTCTTGCACCTATTTTTTGTGAAAGGAGGAACTTACATGTAAGCAAAAAGTGATATCTACAATTATATCGGTTGTTATTATGCTATGCTTGTCACTTACAGCTTTTGCCGAAACCGAACTGCAAACGCCTTCTGACGATGACATTTCTGTTTGTTATTTATACACAGATAAAATATCAGGTACATTGTCAATCTCCAACAAGGCTGCAACTTGTAAATCCACTGTACGTGGTATTTCAGGTACAACTACTAAAATCGTTATAACTCAAACACTTCAGAAGAAAAATGGATCTTCATGGAATAAATACAGTAGTTGGACAAAAACATTCAACAGTTGGTATGCGATTTATTCAAATTCCAAAGAGTCTTTAAGCAGCGGTACTTATCGTGTAAAGACAGTTGCTAAGGTCTATAATGGCTCTGCCTATGAGACCATAACTATTTACAGCAAAACAGCGTCCTGCTAAAATAATAGGCTGTGCACAGAAAGGACAGGTGATTCCAATGCAGTAATAAAATTTATATAATCCAAAATCAAAAAACAAAACATTGACATTCAAATATTTGGATGTTATAATAAGAAAGAACGTTTAATATGAAAAAGATCGTTAAGAGAATCGCAGCTATGGGTGCTGCTGTTATGATGATGAGTTCTATGGCTATTGGGGCGAGTGCGTATGAAGCCATAAAATACGGCAGAGCAGTTGGTGGTTCTGGCTCAAATGCTTATATTTCATGTTTTGTAACAGGAATAAGAACAAATTCAACTGTAGCTGGTCAAGCTTGGACTAGGACATCAAGTAACAATAACAATGTTTACAATCCAAATTGTAAATACAGCGGTTATGTTTATGCAAGTGCCTCTGTTGGTGGTACTGGTTGTGGATCATCTCATTCTGACACAGGTAAAATTGAGCATTCGTTTGGGTTAAAAGGTTGTACATCTTCAAAGTTAGTAAAAACTGTACATATTTATAATGATAAGGTACATGGCAATTACAGCACAACGCTTTCCGTTGATAGTCAATAATAGAACTTGAGTGTGAATTATGAAAACTAAAATTATTATCGCAACAGCCGCAGTTATAATTGCCGCAGTTGCAGTTACACTTTTCATTTCTCTTGGCACAAAATCCGATAAGGCGGTTTCTTTTGAAAAGGGTCAACAAGAACTTTCTGCTTCTCCCACAAACCTTTTGTGTCCTGAAGCTTCTTCTACTGCATTTGCAAACAATTTTGTGTATTACAAAACCTATGACGGCATTGCAGAATATGATATCGAATCCGACAGCCTTGCAATGATAAAGGTCAAGCTTCAAGAGTATTCAAACTTGTCCTGCTATACCATATATGACGGCGTTATATACGCTGTAAGGTCAGTGTATAATTCTGCTACGCAAAAAGAAGATTACAGCATTGTCACAGTGGATTACAACAGCGGTGAAGTCACGGAAGTGTATTCTGCACCAAAGGACAGCATATTAGGCTGTATGTCTATGGACAAAGACGGAGATATCTATTTTGTTGAGGGCAAATACAAAAAGAGCGAGACCGACGAGAACGGATTCAGCACAGGCTATTCGCTATATAAATACGCTCTCAAAAACTCTGACAAAAGCGAGATAACAAAAGCCAATACCTATTACATAAGCGACGGCAAGCTTTATTTTACAAGGCTTTGCCCAAAGACGGATACAGTCCGCCTATTTATAGCTCCACTTTCAGACCCTCAGAACGTCAAGGATACAGGCATTGATGTTGGCTCTCAGATAAGCGAAAATACGCCGTATATGTATTATCCGGCCGACGGAGATGTGTATTACTCTAATGGCAAAAACAAGCTGTATAGGTATAATGAGGATAATGAAAAAAGTGACACAGTTTGCACTTTTAAAGACAAATCTTTTGTAAGATATTTTCAGTATTTCAATAACACTATGATAGTGCTTGTTCGTGAGCCAAATGATAATGGCAAAATGTATCAGTATGTGCTTTATTATCTTGATAACGATAATAAACCGCAGAAGATAATTGATGATGCTAAGCTTAATGAAAAGTATTTTTACGGCTATGAGTATATCGACTATATGACGATATTCAATAACTGTGAGGATTATTTCCTTCTTTCGACCTATAATCCCGACGCTGATACAGCCGCTTATCTTGTGGATAAAGATTTTAAACTGCACAAGTTTATTTCAAACGGCGAATGGGATTATGATACATATGCAGAGATACAGTCAGAAATGTAAGAGCTTGATGTTTGAGGTGTGACGATTTGAAACTTCTCAGATTTATGATAAGAAAAGATATGGCGAAGTCAGCTTTGATAAGCTTATTGCTGGCTTTGCTTTCCTGCGCCTTTTTGATATCTGTACTCAGACCTTCTTATGCTTATGGCGAAAAATACATGACCTATCTTAAAGGCGGCTCGGAAACTGTAAGCCAAGACGCTCAAAAGCTTGCTGATGAGCAAAACGCTCTTAACAACGAGATAAACGACTATCAGAATAACCACAACACAGGCGGTGTAAAGCAGGCTGAATTGCCTGTGGAACTTGAGGAAAAGATAATAGATTTCTCTCAGAAAAATTCACAAGCAGGCGCAGGACTTGACAGTATGTTTTCTCTTATTGAGGGAGAGCTATATTCCCAGCAAAATGCTTTGAAGCTCATTTCCGAGCGTGTGCGAGGTTACAGCCGAAATGCAAGACGTGGCGTTACGGATGAGTATTCTTTGAAGCTTTCCGACAAGCTCATCAGCGATTACAACGCCGTGATAACAGACCTAAAAAAGTCGGACGATATCATTGACACCAGAGCCGCTGACGGCTTTGAAAACTATATGTCATCGGAAATTTTGATACCGTTCGGCGTTTATTTGCTTCTTTTCAGCATTTTTTCATCAGAGATACAAAGCGGCAGGATAAAAAGCTTTGGAATAACCAAAACGGGCGTGAGGAAATTCTCACTTTTCAAGCTTTGTACCGGCTTTGTTGCTGTAATAATTCTTGTTTTGATAATTTACACTGTGGATATTATAACTCTTTTTATTTACGATACAAACGGCTTTAAACTTGATATGCCATTGCAATATCTGAGCGGTTTTGAACTAAGTTCGGCGAATATGAGCTTTGGCGGATATCTAGTTGCAGTATTTGCCGCAAAACTTGTTTATGCGCTTTTCACCGCAAGTATTGTTATGTTTCTTTCAATGCTTTGCAGAAAGACCATACTTGCAGGAGCTGTCTGTCTTGTGCCAATATTTGTACCATTATATCTGAAAACCACAAGTCTTTCCAATCCTGCCGTTGACATTTTAACAGGCAATTACACCAATATGCTCAATGACACAGGTTATATGAATTTCTGGGGAATACCTGCACGAGAATACGTTGTTTATTTTGCTATCATATTCATCATGACCGCATTTTTTGTCGCAGGGACATATCTCCTTGCTGAAAGGCAGGTGGGATAATGAAAAGTATGTATAGTTATCAGACTTCACGGCTCATAAAGAAATTCTGGCTGCTTTTTGTCATAGTGATAATTTTTTCAGCTTCCGCAAAATTCACAGTGTATCGGAGCTTTGTTTCTTCAAATAATCTTACCTATATGAACAAAGAAACGGCGGAGATATACAATGAACTTATAGAAAATTCCGCAGACAAGACACTCGATCAATGTGATGAATACATAACGGACTATGAGCTGAGGAGTTACGCAGGCGGTTATAACGGTAACATCACAGCCGCCGTGAACAAGTATAAGACCGAGCTTCGCAGTTGTTTCATGGTCGAAAGCATCAGAAGCTATGCACGCACAGGCAGGGGTCTTACAGACGCTAATATACCTACCGACCTTGTGAAAAACAGCCGACTTTACGCTGCCTTTCCAACTCCACAGGTGATAAATGACGAGCCGTTTTTGAAGTTTCTTGAATTGCAGGCGGTAGATATTATGCCGATATTTGTGCTGTTGCTTGTGGGTGTTTTTGTTGCGGACAGTTACGAAAAACGAATGGATCAGCAGATAAGGATATCTAAAAATTCGTCAGCGTTTTTTAAGTCACGAGAGATAATTTTATCAGTGGCGATATTTATAATGTTCACGCTAAGCTTTTTCGCCGACCTTATTTTAAGCGGAACTTTACAGCAGAGCGAATACAGCACCTCATCTTTACAAAGCGTGTGGCAATTTGACCTTGCGCCTTTAATGCTAACTGTTAGAGGCACAATAATATGGCTATATGTCACAAGGCTTATGTCGCTTTTTATAACCTACGGCATTTTCGTGCTTGTGGCAAAGCAAGTGCGCTCTGTGAAAAAATATGTTATGCTGACCTCTGGGCTGATAGCGGTCATGTCCGCCGCCGCACATTATGTGGGAGCACTTTCGCCTTATATGTTTGCGGCTGTCACAAGCGTAAATGGGCAGCTTAACAACCTTGACTATATGAGGGCTTTTGATTGTTCGGAAGCGGTAGCTGTATTCATATATCTTGCAGCGATTTTGAGCGGACTGACTGCATGGAGATACAGCGGATATTATGAAAAAAGCTTTGACCGATAAGGAGTGGTGATGATATGAGCGTTTTAAGAGTAGAAAACTTATCCAAAAGATACGGCAAAAAGCAGGTGCTCAAGGGCATAACCTGCGAATTTCATACGGGCATAAACGCTTTGCTTGGACCAAACGGCGCAGGCAAGACCACCATAATGAACTGCATATCGGGCGTGATAAAAAAGTCGGGCGGCAGCGTGACCCTTGACGGGCAGGACGTTTTTGAAATGGGCGAGAAATATCGTGAAAAGCTGAGCTTTCAGTTTCAGTATCAGCCATTTTATCCAAGCTACACCGCCCATGAATTTCTCAGATTTTCGGCTCTGTTAAAAGGAATGCCTGAGCCGCTTATTGAGGACGAGATAAGACGTGTGCTGGGGCTTGTGAATCTGTCTGAAAATCTTGATGACAAGATAAAGTCATTTTCTGGCGGAATGAAACAGCGCCTTGCCATTGCACAGACTATCCTTAACTCCCCCGAGATACTGATTTTTGACGAGCCTTCTGCTGGTCTTGACCCATTCGAACGTGAGCAATTCAAGAGGATAATGGTGCGACTTAAAAAGGACAGCATTATAATAATTTCCACCCATATCGTTTCTGATATTGACACCATAACGGACGACCTGATCATACTTAACAAAGGCTCTGTTATCGCTAATGACAGCCCAGAGGCGCTTTTTGAGCATATAAGGGGTATGGTGTGGGATATTCCCAAAGAGGATATTGGTTTGCTGCCTATCGAGAACATTTATTATGAGGACACAAAGTCAAAGACCATATCAAAGACAAAGCCCACTCCAAACGCTGTTATAAGCGAGCCGACTATGAATGATCTTTATTTCTGCGGACAGATCGACGGAGGATTGTTTGGGTGAGGAGATAATGCAAATAATGATGTCTACTCTGAACGAGTGTTGCATTTTAAATTCAGCAATTAGGCTTTGTCCTCTACGAAAAAATTGTAATGAAAGGATAGTATGTGCTTATAAACCACAACCAAAATATGCTTTGTCTTGATGAATTTGATATACTTGAACTGCGTGAAAAATGCAGATGAGTGTGATTATCTTTTTGTTGTTTCGCCTAAAATTGAAACAAAGATATGCACAAAATGCGGGAGCTGCAATGTTGTCAATTACGGTCGATATACTAAACTTGTCAGGGATATCAACATAAATGAGCATTATACAGCTCTTAAGATAAGAGGTCACAAACATCTGTGTAAAGACTGTGGAAGTATTTTTGTTGACAGATTCAATACACTTGATCTTTGCTCAAAAATGACTAACAGACTTAGGTGCAAGATCCAGCAATTATCATTAACAAAACCATTTAAGCATATTGCAAGAGACGGAAAAGGATATTCATTTGAAATTCTAAGAGGAAAGGTTCTGTATGGTCAAGCCTATAAAACCAAAGCCATTTTTTCTTATAATAAATTTTCTCCGACAGTACACTATGTAACTGGTCATTCGACCCGCTCGTCATTAAATATGATCCAAAATCTTATGAATTCGTACAAACAGATATCAGGAGCCGATATTGATAGGTTAAAATTAGGACTATTCTAAATAGAATAAGCTGCCACAGATTTTTTCTGTAGCAGCTTATTTTTGTTTATGCTATTCCTTCTTGCGAAGATATCCGTCATCATCATATTTCTTAGCTATATGCTGTGCAGCTTGCCAATCGCCCCATTTGTCTACAGCCTTATCCCAAAGTTTATCTATTTGCTTTGGCGGAACGTATTCCAAATTGCCATATATTATTTCCATTTCTCTTTTGGTATAATGTTGCGACCTGACTATATACCAAAAATCATCAAGATCGATCAAGTTTTACACCCTCTTTTTTTATTTAATGCAATACTATATTATATCATACTTTCTAAAAAAAGTTTACATTTATCAACACGGAAGTTGAAATAGCCGGGAGCGAAGAGCCAAACAGGTCGCTTTGCAAAACAAAAAGGGGCAGAAAACTCCGCCCCCATAGATCACATATTATCCCTGAGCTTCGCCCTGACCCTCTGTATCATTTTCTTCCTTGCAGTGGGGTTCTTCAAGTCCTCTTGGGAAAAATTCTACTGTCGGGAATGCTATCTTTTCAAACATCTCGCATGGGCTGTCACTGTTTGTGGAACACTCCTTGCCAGGTACGCAGTAATCATATACAGGCACCATTATAGGCACAGGTCTTGACAACTGAATGATAGCGAAAAGTCCGATAGTGATAAGAACGTTCTTTTCCTCGCTTGGTGCAGGCTCTGCGACAAGCTTTGCGTCAAGACACATTGGCGCTGCTACGCTCACAGAAGCGCAAGGCATTGCCGCTGTGCAGCAACAGCATGAGCAGCCGCTTGTAGGCGAGGTAGTGACGATCTGGTTCGGCTCGCAGGTCGAAAATCTCTGTGTGCCGCCGTCGCTGCCGAAAAGAATAACTTTTTTTGTGAATGATGAGGTGCCGTAAACTACTGTTGGAGCTGCGCCTGCCGCTTCATATGCTTCTATCTGCGCCCTGAATGTGTAAGTAACGTCAACTGCGTAAAAGCCGTGGTTGAATGCCACCGGAGATATTGCAAAGCTTACGTCTGTCACGTCGATACAAGTGCTTTTGATATACGCCGCAGCGTTTATCACGGTCTGGTCTGCCTCGCTGAATGTAAACGCAAGATCCTCCAGACAATCCTGTGACGAGCATGAATCAAACACACGCATTGCCTCGATACACATTGCTTCCTTGAAAGGTTTGCCGTTAAAATCGCTCATAGTAAGTCCTCCTATAAATCAAATCATGGAAGTTTTTTTACTTCGCTATATTCTATTCGGCAAAAGGCTTTTGTGTGCTTAAATTTCTGAAAATCCTCTCATAAAGCAAAAAAAGCCCTGCGCATGAACGCAGAGCCTTTGGATACACATAATCAGGTGTTCTTGTCTACCTGATGAAATTTCTTAAGATTTCCTATCTTTTCGTTTCTCTCGTCAAGGACCTTTTCCACGTCAGACCACTCAAGTCCCTGATTTGCCGCAAGCACCATAACGTGATAGAGAAGATCGTTTATCTCGTTTTTCAGCTCGTCATTGTCACCGTTTTTAGCAGCGATAACTGTTTCTGTAGCCTCTTCGCCCACCTTTTTGCAGATCTTGTCTACGCCCTTGTCAAAAAGATAAGCTGTGTAGCTGTTCTCCTGAGCCTTGCCTGCTTCATAGTCAGTTTTACGCTGTTTTATTACCTCGAAAATTTCCTGATAAACTGTCATTTTATTCTTCCTCCGTATTATATATCTCATTGAAAAAGCAGCTATATGAGCCTGTATGGCAGGCTGCACCTGTCTGCTTTACGTTAATAAGCAGGGTATCGTTATCGCAGTCCGCATAGATAGAAACTACCTTTTGCAGATGACCGCTTGTTGCACCCTTGTTCCAATATTCCTGTCTTGATCTGCTCCAATACCATGTATAGCCTGTTTCAAGTGTTTTTTTCAGGCTCTCCTTATTCATGTAAGCAAGCATGAGCACCGTTTTTGTATCCACATCAAATGCGATAGCAGGGGTAAGCTCGCTTTTTACAAAGTATTTGTCCAGATCGTTTATATCAACTTTTATTGGGTTCATTATTTGTCCTTTCTGTTGCCGTCTTGGTCGAAATTATCTTTGAGTGCTCGTTCTGTTGGTACTATCGTCCAGCACAAAAATACCACCTGTATCACTTCAGCTATGCACATTATCACAGTCGCCTTGCCGCTGCTCATAAAGAAATATGGAACACAGACCAATGCCGAAATTATCGTCATGACCGCTCCGACCTTTACCCACAGACGTCCGCAATAATTGTGGGCAAAATCCCACGTTTCCTGATTTTTCAATGACATAGCAGTGCGATAGCCCACCAAGCAGTTGATATCTTTCGGTGTATGCTTATACATCAGATAGCCGCACAATATCATAAGCACTGGTATAAACAAAGTAAATACGATATTGAAAACAATCATTATGCTCACCTCACGATAATTCCCTTGCTCCTGCAATCGTCCTTTACCTGTCCAACTGTCAGCTCTTTGAAATGGAAAAGGCTTGCGGCAAGAGCCGCTGAGCAATCAGTTTCAAGGAAAGCGTCAGCAAAGTCTGAAAGCTTTCCTGCTCCGCCGCTTGCGATAACAGGTATCTTTACAGCACTGCACACAGCTTTCAGCATTGGCAGATCAAAGCCGCCCCTTACGCCGTCTGTGTCGATAGAGTTCAGGCATATCTCACCTGCACCGAGCTGTTCGCACTTTTTAACCCAGTCGATAAGATCCATTCGCATATCCACTCTGCCGCCGTTTATATAAACCGTCCACTTGTTGTCGCCGACCTTCTTTGCGTCAACGCCAACGCATATGCACTGACAGCCGAAAATATCTGCTCCGTCCTTTATAAGCTGAGGATTCTGCACTGCCTGAGAGTTCACTGACACCTTGTCTGCGCCTGCACGGAGAGTATCTCTTATATCGTCAACAGTCTTTATTCCGCCGCCGACAGTGAGCGGTACAAATACCTTTTTTGCTGTTTCACGAACAACGTCCAGCATAACTCCTCTGCCCTCGTGGGAGGCTGTTATGTCATAGAAAACTATCTCGTCTGCACCCTGTAAATTATATTCATATGCACACTCCACAGGGTCACCGACTTCTTTTATGCCCTCGAAATTTACTCCCTTTACTACCTTTCCGTCACGCACATCAAGGCATGGTATAATTCTTTTTGCAAGCATATTATTTTACCTCCTGTGACAGTTTCGCAAAGTTTTCAAGTATTTTAAGACCGGTCTTTCCGCTCTTTTCAGGGTGGAACTGACAGCCGAAGATATATCTTCCGTCCGATACCACCGCAGGGACTTTTGAGCCGTATTCGCAGTAGGCATACAGATTTTTATTATCGCAGAAAGCCTTGTATGAGTGTACGAAATAAACATACTCGTCATCACCCAGGCCGTCAAAAAGAGGACAATCGTGGTTATACACAAGCTTGTTCCAGCCCATGTGTGGGATAACAAGGTCAGGCTCGTTTATCTTGTCAACATAGCCGCCGATAAGGCCAAGACCCTTGCACTCCTCGAACTCATAGCTTTTCTCGAAAAGAAGCTGCATTCCAAGGCATATGCCAAGGAAAGGCTTTATTTTAGCCTGCTCCTTGATAGTATCGATAAGACCGCTGAGACCGAGCATATTCATCGCCCATGGGAACGCTCCCACTCCCGGGAGTATAATTGCGTCGGCTTTTTCGATATCTTCTTTTTTGTCTGTGAGCTTGTTCTCAAAGCCAAGATAGTCCAGAGCGTTTTTTACAGAGAATATATTGCCTGCACCGTAGTCGATTATTGCTATCATTTAAAGCACTCCTTTGGTGGATAAAACTCCTGTTCCTGTTATTTTTACAGCGTCCTTCAAAGCGTGAGCCACTGCCTTGTACATTGCTTCTGCAATATGGTGGTCGTTCTTGCCGTACTCCTCACGGATATGCAGTGTTATGCCTGAGTTGAATGCAAAGGCTCTGAAAAATTCCTCCGTCAGGCAGGTGTCATACTGTCCTATCCTGTCGTCATGGAACTCAGCATTGAACGCAAGGAAAGGTCTGCCGCTTATATCCAGCGAGCAGAATGCCAGCGCTTCGTCCATTGGCACGAAAGCCGAGCCATATCTTGCAATGCCTGCTTTGTCGCCCAATGCTTCCGCAAAGGCTTTGCCCAAGCATATGCCAACGTCCTCAACTGTGTGGTGTCCGTCAACATAAAGGTCGCCTGTGCACTCAACGTCCATGTCTATTCCGCTGTGTACTCCAAGGGCTGTGAGAATATGGTCAAAAAAGCCTATGCCTGTGTTTACACTTACCTTGCCCTCACCGTCCAGCTTTACAAACACTTCTATGTCAGTTTCCTTAGTTTTTCTTTTTATCTCCGCTGTACGCATTTTCATCACCTTTACCGCTTAAAATCTTACCTTTATTGCATTTGCGTGAGCCGTCAGACCCTCTTTTTCTGCAATAAGAACGATATCGTCCTTTGCTTCTCTGAGAGCGTCCTCAGTGTAATATGTAAAGCTTGAACGCTTCTCAAAGCTGTTTACTGACAGAGGTGAGAAGAATCTAGCTGTGCCGCTTGTTGGAAGAACGTGGTTAGGGCCTGCATAGTAGTCGCCAAGCGGCTCTGAAGCATACTGACCAAGGAATATTGAACCTGCATTATCAAGTCTGCCAAGATACTCCATAGGGTTTTCAAAAAGCACTTCAAGGTGCTCAGGAGCAAATCTGTTTGCAAGGTCGCAAGCTTCGTCCTTTGTATTGCAGATAAGGATAGCACCGTAATTTTCAAGAGAGCTTTCGATTATCTCTTTTCTTGAAAGGCTCTGCACCTGTCTGTTTATCTCTTCGATAGTTCTGTCTGCAATGCTCTCGCTTGTTGTAACAAGGATAGCGGAAGCAAGCTTGTCATGCTCAGCCTGTGACATAAGGTCTGCGGCAATGAACTTAGGGTTAGCCTTTTCGTCAGCCATAACAAGTATCTCGCTCGGACCTGCCACCATGTCGATATCAACAACACCATAAAGAAGCTTCTTAGCTGTTGCAACATAGATGTTTCCAGGGCCTACTATCTTATCAACCTTTGGTATCTCCTCTGTGCCGTAGGCAAGGGCAGCAATAGCCTGTGCGCCTCCGCTCATGAACACTCTGTCAACTCCGCAGAGAGCTGCTGCCACAAGAATATCCTTATTTGGTGTGCCGTCTTTGAGCGGTGGAGTCACCATGATTATCTCCTTAACGCCTGCTATCTTTGCAGGAACTGCATTCATAAGCACGCTTGACGGATAAGCTGCTGTGCCGCCCGGAACATAAAGACCAACTCTGTTAAGTCCTCTTACCTTCTGACCAAGTATACAGCCGTTATCCTTAGCGTTTATAAAGCTCTGTGACTTCTGTCTTTGGTGAAAATCTGTGATGTTCGCAACTGCGTTGAGCATTGCGTCAACAAAGTCCTGATCGGCTTCAGTGAGAGCATCATTTATAACATCTCTTGGAACTTCATAATACTCTGGGAGCTTGCCGTCAAACTTTTCTGTATAAGCCTTTACAGCGTTGTCGCCACCCTCTCTGACAGTTTCGATTATTTCATTAACAACGGCTGTGACCTTCTTATTTGTTTCGCCACTTCTCTTTTCAAGCTGCTTGAAAAACTCTACCTCGTCTTTGCCGTTGACAAAAATCTTCTTTATTTCAGCCATTTCAATACTGTCCTTTCCGTTTATATAAACTACTTGTCGATATTTTCTTCAACAAGCTTTACAAAATTCTCGATCTCCTGCTGGCGCATTTTCATGCTTACCATATTTACGATAAGCCTTGCAGAGATAGGGCAAACGTCCTCGATGACTTCAAGACCGTTTTCTTTAAGTGTCGTGCCTGTTTCAACGATATCAACGATACCGTCTGCAAGCTCAAGGAGCGGTGCAAGCTCAACTGAGCCTTCTATCTTGATGATGTCAACGTCCATTCCCTTTGCTTCAAAAAATCTTCTTGTGATGTTAGGGTATTTTGTTGCAACTGTCTTGACATCAAATCCGCCGTAGAACTTTGAGCCTTTCTTTGTGGCAAGTGCAAATTTACATCTGCCGAAGCCGATATCAACAAGCTCAAAGAACTTGCCCTGCATTTCCATGATAGTGTCCTTGCCAACAACGCCCATATCGCACACGCCATGCTCAACGTATGTGATAACGTCGTTTGCCTTTGCAAGAACGACTTCAAGATTTCCGTCAGGTACAGGAAGAATAAGCTTTCTTCCCTTTTCTCTTATTGCGGTACAGTCATAGCCTATCTTCTCTAAAAGACCGACTGTATCCTTTTCAAGTCTGCCCTTTGTAAGAGCTATCCTAAGGGGTCTGTTCATTTTAACTTATCCTCCAAACTTATATATCAAGCTCTGTTATCTCGCTGCCAACGACCACAAGCTTCTTTATTCCCTTTGACTTTGCGTAAGACTTTGTTTCATCGAGGGTGTTGAAAAGCGAGTTTTCAACTGTCAGACCCTCTCTTACGAGCGTCTGAGCATATTCCATGGCTTCCACCACGTAACCCTTTTCGCCGAACACAACTGCGTCAGGAGTTCTGAGCTTTGGCGCTCCGCCTAGCTTTTCGATATGTCTTGCAACAGAGTCAACGCTTATGCCGAAACCTACCGCAGGACAATCGTTGCCGAACTCTGCCAGAAGTCTGTCATATCTTCCGCCTTTAAGCACCGACTGACCGACCTCTGAAAGATAGCCCTTGAACACGATGCCTGTGTAGTAATCCGCATGGCTCACGATGCCAAGGTCAACAGATATCTTGCCCTCATAACCAAGGCTTGAAAGTCTGGTGTAGACCTCTTTAAGGTTATAAAGTATGCCTGTTATCTTATCGTCAGTATAAATATCAGCAGCCTTGTCGAACACCTCAACACCTCCGAAAAGTCTTGGGAGCTGTCTGAGCGCGCTAGTCACCTGATTGTCGCCCACCTCGTCAAGGATATCGTTAAGTGCAGGATAGTTCTTTGCAGAGATAAGAAGTCTTATCTCCTCTCTTACTGCGTCGTCAACGTCAAGCTGAGCCACAAGCTCCTTGAAATATCCGATATGACCTATCTCAAGTCTGAAATTCTCCTTATCGAAGCTTGAAAGGGCTTCAACAGCCGTGCATAGCACCTCGTAATCTGCTCTCTTGGAATTTTCTCCGCCAATAAGCTCGATACCTGCCTGAACTACCTCGTCTGAACGTCCTTTGAGCAGGGAGTTATTTTCAAAAATGCTCTGATTGTAGTATAGTCTAAGGGGAAGCTTTGCTCCCTTTAGTCTTGTGGAAGCAAGTCTTGCTATGGGTATCGTGGAATCAGGACGCATAACGATAAGTCTGCCCTTTGAATCTGTAAGCTTATAAAGGCTCTCCTGCTGGAAGTTTCTCGAGCTTCCCATAAACAGATCGTAAAACTCTATTCCCGGTGTTACCACCTCGCTGTAGCCAAAGCCCTCAAACAGCTTTGACAGCCTGTCCTCCACCATTCTTCGTGCCAGACAGCCCTCAAACAGCAGATCTCTCGTACCCTCAGGGGTTATAAGATCATATCTTTTCATACACTTTCCCTTCCTGTATATAAATTATAGATTGTACTTTCTATGTTGTTATGTAACGCCTTTACTTGCTTTATCGTAGTAAAGTGATAGCATAGTATCAACACAAATAATTTTATCACACCCGCCCTTGTTTGTCAATAGTGTTACAAGGGCAAAGTATGAAATTGTGCATAGTAACTATCAGAACAACGATATCTGGTTAGATTTAGGCATATCGCCGAAAGCTCCGTTTTTCTCCAGAGTTTCGATAACAGATTTGGACACTCCGCTCTGCTGTTGGAACTCCTCGATAGAGATAAACTCGCCGTTCTGCGCCTTTTCGTAAATGCTTATAGCCGCAGACTCGCCCACTCCGTTAAGTGAACAGAACGGAAGCCTTATCTTGCCGTCCTCTATCTGATAGATAGTTGCGTGAGATTTTTTGATGTTTACAGGCAAAAAGTCATATCCACGGCTGAGCATTTCATTCACAAGCATGAGAATTTCAAGCACACCGCTGTCCTTGCCCGACACCTCGTCTTTTGGTTTATTCTTTATTTCTTCTATCTTGCTTCTGACGATATATTTTCCCTTGAGAGCGATCTCTGCATCAAAATCCTCTCCCTTAACCGTAAAATAAGTTGCATAGAACGCAAGCGGCTCATGCACCTTGAACCAACAAAGTCTTATAGCTGCGGTAACATACGCCGCCGCATGGGCTTTCGGGAACATATATTTTATCTTCAAACAACTGTCGATATACCACTCCGGAACGTCATGCTGACGCATATTCTCTTTCATTTCCTCTGTGAGCAGTTTCGGAGCTTTTCCCTTACGGGTTATCTCCATTATCTTAAATGACAGCTTTGGCTCAACGCCATGATAAAGCAGATATGTCATGATACTGTCACGAGTACCGATAACATTTGAGATATCGCAGGTTCCGTTTTTGATAAGCTCCTGTGCGTTGCCGAGCCATACGTCAGTGCCGTGTGAAAGTCCTGATATCTGCAAAAGGTCAGAGAAGTTTTTCGGCTGACAGTCAAGAAGCATTTGTCTTACGAACGGCGTACCCATTTCAGGTATACCGAGCGTTCCCGTCTGACACATTATATCCTCCTCCGTCACTCCAAGTGACTCAGGGGAAGTGAACAGCGAATAGACCGCAGGGTCAGACATGGGGCAATCGAGGATATCTCGTCCTGTGAACATTTCCAGATACTTATACATTGTCGGGTTATCGTGACCAAGCTCATCAAGCTTCAGGATAGTATCGTGGAGAGAATGGAAGTCGAAGTGGGTAGTTACCATGTCAGAGTCCACTTTTTCCGCAGGGTGCTGAACAGGTGTGAAGTCATAGACCTCATAGTCGCTAGGGATAACGACCATTCCACCCGGGTGCTGAGAGGTCGTTCTCTTTATGCCGCAGCAGCCAAGTTTAAGTCTTTCTATCTCAGCCTTTGGCACTGTTTTTCCACGCTCGTCAAGATATTTCATAACATATCCGAAAGCTGTCTTTTCCTGTATCATGCCGATAGTACCGGCTTTGAACACATGGTCCTCACCGAAAAGAACTTCCGTATATTTATGCGCCTTTGCCTGATAGTCACCTGAGAAGTTAAGGTCGATATCAGGGGCTTTATCGCCGTCAAAGCCAAGGAACGTTTCAAATGGGATATCGTGTCCGTCACGGTGCATATTCTCTCCGCACACAGGACAGTTTTTCGGCGGCAGGTCAAAGCCTGAGCCTACCGAGCCGTCTGTAATGAACTCGCTGTGGTGGCAGTTAAGACAGACATAGTGTGGCACAAGAGGGTTTACCTCAGAGATACCTGACATGGAGGCAACGAAGGACGAACCTACCGAGCCTCTTGAACCTACCTGATAGCCATTCTCGTTGGAGTTGGCAACAAGCTTCTGAGATATCATGTAAAGAACTGCAAATCCGTGCTTGATAATAGAGTCAAGCTCTCTTTTAAGTCTTTTGAAAACAAGGTCTGGAATGTGTCCCTCAAAATATTTTGATACGTCAACGTCCTCGCCCTCCGGAACTTCTATAGTTTCAGGGTCACAGTCGCCGTAAATGGAACAGCATTTCTTCCAGCATATATACTGAAGCTGATAAACCGAGCCTTCGATAAAAGGCGTATAAGTACCGTTCGGAAACGCTTTCAGGTCAGGGTCTACCATATCAGCCACGTTGTTTGTATTCGTTACAACGACCTCAAACGCCTTTTCCTCGCCAAGATAGCTCAGCTCGTCAAGCATTTGGTTTGTGGTCTTAAGATACAAAGGAGGCTGAGTATCGGCGTCAGGGAAGCCCATTGAAGCCTGTATCACCGACCTGAACTGTGCGTCGGTCTTGTCCATGAAATGCACGTCGCCTGTTGCGCAGACGGGTATGCCCAAGTCCTCACCAAGTTTTACAATAAAGCGGTTTATATCCTTTATATCCTCCGCTGTGTGTATCCTGTCATAAGGAGGCTTTTCGGTGGTGAGCATAAATTTGTTGTTTCCGTCAGGCTGTATCTCCAGATAGTCATAAAAGCTTGCTATCTGCTTGATCTCATCATAGTTTCTGCCCTCGAGATAAGCCTGAATGACCTCGCCACGCTCGCAGGCACTACCGAGGATAAGACCCTCACGGTGTCTTACAAGCTCAGATTTTGGTATTCTCGGACGTCTTTTGAAATATTTAAGATTGGAGTCTGATATAAGCCTATACAGATTTTTCAGACCCGTGTTATTTCTTACGATAATAATTTGGTGATAAGTCGGCTTTGCAAGCACCTGATTTTCATTTGCAAGCAAACTGTTGAGCATATCCACTGTTATAAGAATCAGAGGATACTGCTCCATGAGCATTTTCGACAGCCTTATGAATATCCCTGCAAGCACCTCTGCGTCATCACAGCCACGGTGGTGCTGAAAATCCCCAAGTCCGAAATGCTCCGCCACATAGTTGAGTTTATGCTTTTCAAGCTCCGGAAGCATTATCTGCGACATTGGCACGGTGTCTATAGAAGAATATTTTATCTCGATGCCCTGTCTTTTTGCGCAGGCGGATATAAAGCCCGTATCGAACTGAGAATTGTGCGCCACAAGAACAGGGTCGTCACCTATAAACTCCTTGAATTTAAGGAGAGCTTCCCTTTCGCTTGCACCGTCCTTTACCATATCGTCAGTGATGTGTGTGAGGTTTGAGATAAACTCAGGGATAGGTCTTTCAGGGTTTACGAAAATATCGAGCTTGTCCACAACTTCAAGATCTCTCAGCTTGACAGCGCCTATCTCGATGATCCTATCTTCATTAGGATTTGTACCCGTAGTTTCAAGGTCAAAGCAGATTATCTCGTCTGTAAGCTCACGCTTGTCCGTTCCACGGAATATCTTTTCGTCATTATTGACCTCGTATGACTCTATGCCGTAAAGCACCTTGAAGTCACCGCCACCCTTGCGTATGCCGATACAGGTATTTCCGGCGTCAGGATAGCCCTGAACGACACCGTGGTCTGTTATGGCAAGTGCTTTGTGTCCCCATGAATAGGCTCTTTCCACAAGCTTGCCCGCAGGAGTGAGAGCGTCCATCATAGACATATTGGTATGACAATGAAGCTCCACACGCTTATGCTCGCAGGTATCCTTTTCCTTTTCACGCTTTACGACCATAATGCTGTCAGGCTTGATGTTTATAGAGTGGTCAAAATCGTCCTCCTCTATCTCACCTGCCACAAGTATGGTCTTGCCTGCCTTAAGGTGTTCCAGCATTGCCTCAAGCACTGCCCTTTTCAAGCCTTTCATGTTTCTGAAATTTTTGTTTGAGCCTATGAACTTTATAGAGTTTGAGGAAGTATAGTCGGTAAAATTTAGGTGTGCTATAAGCATACCCGACTTTGTTTCCTTTGTTTCCACAGGTCCGAAAATATCGCCCCAGACCACCACACGTCCACGGTAATCCGCAGGGATATCTTTCATCTGCATCACCTGCTCGTTTCCTGATATTGGCGCGCCCATAAGCACAAGAGCGTCATCGCACAGAAGCGAGAACCTTGTGAAGTCCACATTTGCAGTTCGGAAATCCACAGAAGCACCGCTTGCAGTATTAGTGGTAACAGCCGCCTTTTTCTCAGGCTGTGCAGGGTCTATTTTCGGCACAGGGAGGGAATTCAAAAACTCCTCCTGCTCACGCTGATGCTCTTCCATATCGGTTTCAAGCACACCTGTGAGCCTTATATCCGCCCTTACGGAAAAAAGCTCCATGGTGAGCGCAGGAAAAGCCGTTTCTATGCCCGCCTTTTTCAGCAACGCTTCGCCTCCGTGTTTTATATCCACGGTGAAAATGCCGTTTTCATAAACAGCCTCAGCGTTGTCAAAAAAGCCGTTCACAAGAGGAAATCTGCTTTTAAGAAACTTGCAAAGCTCAGGAAAATACTCCGCACAAAGCATATCAGGGGTATATTTGAGCTGCAAAATAAACTTTCCTGCTCCGAGAGCCGCCCTCATTTTCATTTCAAATTCCACTGTGCTGTCAAAAGGCACCAGCTTGTCAAAAGCCGCCTGACAGGTAAAAGTGCCGTTTTCTTCGTTATAGCCCAGCCTTAATATCCTGCCCTTTTCTATCACAGAGGGTATAAGCTCCTTATAGTTCTCAAAGAAGCTTTCGATGGTGTATGTATTCATTTATGGTATATCCTTTTAAAGTTTTTCTATTTCCGCCAGAAGTGCAGGCAGAGCCTCTTCCTCTGATACCTTTCTGAGCTTTTCGCCGTGACTGAATATCACCGCACAGCCGTCGCCGCCTGCGATTCCTATGTCAGCCTCGCCCGATTCGCCTATTCCGTTCACAACGCAGCCCATGACTGCTATCTTTATATCCTTGTCTATATCCTTAGTTGCCTCTTCCACCTTTTTGGCAAGACCGATAAGATCTATCCTCGTTCTTCCGCAGGTAGGGCATGAAACTATCCTTACTCCGCCGCCCTTGCCGATAGCTTTAAGGATATCCTTTGCGGCATATATCTCCTTGACAGGCTCGTCAGTGAGAGATACTCTGATAGTTTCGCCAATGCCGTCGCAGAGCAGCGAACCTATTCCCACTGCTGATTTTATAAGACCCATTCTCTCAGTACCTGCCTCAGTGACGCCCAAGTGCAGAGGATAATTACAGGTCTGTGCACACAGTCTGTATGCCTTTATCATGGTCGGCACGTCTGATGACTTTATAGAGATAACTATATCCTCAAAGTCGCACTGCTCCAATATCCTCACATGACCCATTGCACTTTCCACAAGAGCCTCCGCGGTTGGCGAACCGTATTTCGCAAGCAGTTCCTTTTCAAGAGAACCGCCGTTTACTCCTATCCTTATAGGTATATTTCTTTCACGACATGCTTTAACCACCGCTTTCACCCTATCCATAGAGCCGATATTGCCGGGATTTATCCTTATCTTGTCGATACCAGCTTCCGCCGCCGCAATGGCAAGGCGATAGTCAAAATGGATATCCGCCACAAGAGGGATAGAGATCTTCTCTTTGATAGCAGGGATAAGCTTAACGGCTTCCATGTTTGGTATAGCCGCTCTTACTATTTCACAGCCAGCTTTTTCAAGCTCCACAGCCTGCTTAACAGAGCCTTCTATGTCCGTAGACGGCACATTGAGCATTGATTGAATATATATCTTTTTGCCGTCAAGGACAAGTCCTCCCACCTTGACAGGTCTTACGTTTCTCTTATTTTCACCTGACATAAACAGTTCCTCCTTTAAACAAGCTTGATGATATCGCTCACTGTCACCACTACCATAAGAAGCAACAGAGCCGCCATACCGATAGCGTGTACCATTCCCTCATGCTCAGGCTTGACAGGCTTACGGCGTACCGCTTCGATAATAAGAAACAAAAGTCTTCCGCCGTCAAGTGCAGGCAATGGCAAGAGATTGAAAATGCCGATATTTATGGTCATGAACGCACCCAGCGACAGCATTGTGTCAATAAGTGACGACCAGTCTATTTTACCTGACTGGCTATCCCTTTCGCTGTCGATAACATTGTCGATAGTATCAACGATACCCACAGGACCGCTGAGGTCTTTTATGGAATACTTTCCTCTTATAAGGTCGGCAAAGGAGATATAGATAAGTCTGCCGTCAGTACAGCCCTGCTTAAAAGACTGAGTTATCACAGAGCCGACGGTCACAGCTTTTGGTGCGACCTTGAAATCAATGTGCATGGTATTATCGTTCGTTGCAAAGGTGACATCTTTAAGCTCCACCTTTTTTCCGTCACGCTTCACCACCATATCGAACTTGCCGTCCTCATCGTTTCCAAACTGATAAGACATATCCATAGTAGTGAAAATCCTCATGCCGTTGACCTCGATTATCTCGTCACCTATCTGCAAGCCGGTCGATTGGGACATAGCGTTATCCTCAAACCACGATATAGTGGTGGTTGCGATGCCGTCAGACCTTGCGGTGCTGATACAAAGGATAATATATCCAAGCACAAGATTCATTATAACGCCTGCCACCACGATAAGCATTCTTTTTGGCAGGCTTTTATTACAAAACGCACCGCCGTCCTCGCTTCCGTTATCCTCGCCCTCCATGGCACAATAGCCACCTATGGGAAACACACGCCAAGCGTAAAGGGTATCGCCCTTTTTCTTTTTGATAATGGCAGGACCCATGCCAATAGCGAACTCGTTGACCTTTACTCCGCTGGCTTTCGCCGCAATAAAGTGACCAAGCTCGTGTATTATTATGATAGCTTCAAAGATCAATATTGCAAATAATATACTCATTTCTTTCCTTTCAAACACAAAAAGACAATAGGTTCAGCACCGCAAACTATCCCTTAATTTTTCATTGCCAAAGCCAGTCTGCGAGCCTCTTTCCTAGCCAGTCTGTCAGCTTCCAGCACATCTTCCACGCACTTTATCTCTTCCCGTGGTGTATTCTCGCAGACATTCATTACTATCCTGCCAATGTCAAGAAAATCTATCCTGCCTTCAAGAAAAGCCGCAACGGCTTCCTCATTCGCTCCATTCACCGCCGCAGGAAGATTTCCACCGATAGTGACAGCCTTTATACAAGCCCTCAGACAATCGAACGTATCATAGTCAGGCTTCTCGAAAGTGAGCTTTCCATAGTCTGTAAGGGACAGCTTTTTCACATCACATTCCACTCTTTCAGGATAAAGCAGAGCATACTGTATTGGTATTTTCATATCAGGCACGCCAAGCTGTGCGATAACAGAATTATCCTCATACTCCACCGCTGAATGTACAACGCTCTGTCTATGGACAACTATCTCGATCTGCTCAGGTCTGAGCTTGAAAAGCCACATTGCTTCGATAAATTCAAGACCCTTGTTCATAAGCGTAGCAGAGTCAATAGTTATCTTTCTGCCCATTGACCAATTAGGGTGATTAAGAGCCTGCTCAACTGTCACGCCCTCTAGGTCAGATTTTGTTTTGCCGAAGAATGGCCCGCCCGAAGCAGTAAGGATTATCCCTTTGAGTTTGTTGCCCTCGTTGCCCTGCAGGCACTGAAAGATAGCCGAATGTTCGCTGTCAACAGGATATATCTTCACTCCCTTTTCAGCAGCCGCCTTTATAACAAGCTCACCGCCTGCCACAAGTGTTTCCTTATTTGCAAGTGCAATGTCAGTGCTTTTTTCGATAGCCGTAAGGGTTGGCACAAGACCCACCATGCCAACGACTGAGTTGAGCATGATATCGACCCCGTCCATTCTTGCTATCTCTTTAAGTCCCTCCATGCCTGTGGATATTTTTATGCCAGTGCCACTGAGAAGCTTTTCGAGCTCTGCCTTTTTGTCCTCACGGTAGATGCACACATGCTCAGGCAAAAGCTTCTTAGCCTGAGCCGCAAGCTTTTCAACGTCAGAATTTGCCGCAAGCGCCTTTACTTTAATATTATGCTTTGCAGCCACTTCTAATGCCTGCGTGCCTATAGAACCCGTTGAACCGAGTATGGTCATTGTTTTCATTTATTGTCCCTCATCATATAAAATAAATTCAGGCAATTCCGCATAAAGATGGTTTGCAAGCGGTGTTGCCTTAATAACGCTTAAAAGGGGTAAGCCTAAGCCTGCCCCTAAAAGTCATAATTTTCTATTTAAGTATAAGCCCCTGTGTGAACATATAGTACATAAAAGGTGCAACGAGCAGAACGCTGTCAAAGCGATCCATTATTCCACCGTGACCCGGCATTATGTTGCCATAGTCCTTTATACCTGTCTGTCTTTTTATCACCGAAGCTGTAAGGTCGCCCACAAGTCCGATAAGAGCCGCAAGCATACCTGCGATTAGAACACCTAGATAATGGATAGGCTCGCCTTTAAGCACGAACTGATAGAACAGGCTTATTATAAGCATAAGAATACCATTTGAGATAACGCCGCCTATAAGACCCTCCACAGTTTTCTTAGGGCTTATCTCAGGGCAAAGCTTTGTTTTGCCGAAGAAAGTTCCTGCAAAATAAGCACCGCTGTCAGCCAGCCAAGCCGCTGCAAGAGTAAGAACTATCATAAACACGCCCTTGCCGCCCAAGCCTGCCATTGTGACCAAAGTTGAGAATGAATACGGCAGAAGTATGCCCACGCCCAGCATGAAGAAAAACTCTGTATACTGGAATTTTGTATGCTCTTTGAGATAAAGCAGACACATTGCTATAACGAAAAGCCCCATGTAAAGCTTGTAGCTGAAAAAGTACAGCCAGCCATGTCTGTAGAACACAGGCATGAAAGCGTCCACAAAGGCAAACGCACAGCAGGCAATGGTCTGATACTTATGCTCTGTCATTTTTGTCGCCCTGAATATCTCATATATTGCAAGTGCAGAAATTGCGCCCACCGCAATGTTGAGCAGGAACGTTCCGTGTGCGATAAGCAGTATCACTGCAATAACAATGGCAACTGCCGCAGATTTAATACGGGTAGACATTTTTTACACCCCTCCAAATCTTCTGTTTCTTTCGCTGTATGCGATAACAGCCTTGTCAAGGTCGCTGCCTTTGAAGTCAGGCCATAGGATATTTGTGTAATAAAACTCCGCGTAAGCCGCCTGCCATATCATAAAGTTTGACAATCTTTGCTCTCCGCTAGGTCTTATAACAAGGTCAACAGGGGGTATCTCCTCAGTGTAGAGATTTCTCTCTATCATATCCATTGTGATATCCTCAGGCTCCAGCTTGCCTTCTTTCACCTGCTGAGCCAATGTCTTAGCCGCATGGCAAATCTCGTCCCTGCCGCCGTAGTTGATAGCAAGCACAAGGGTCATAGAGTCAAAGTCCTTTGAGTCCTCCTCAACGGAAGCCATTTTCCTTTGCAGATTTTCGCTGAGTCTTGTTCTGTCGCCTATAAAGCGCACCCTGATATTCTCCTCGATAAAGTCCCTGACCTCGTCAAGATACTTTTCAAAAAGATCCATAATTGCGTCTACCTCGTCCTTAGGTCTTTTCCAGTTCTCGGTAGAAAACGCATAGTAAGTTATATATTGTATTCCAAGCGCCTTGGCGTGTCTTGTTATGGCACGAAAGGTCTTTGCGCCCTCTCTGTGACCGAACTTTCGGGGCATACCCCTCTTTTTCGCCCACCTGCCGTTGCCGTCCATGATAACGCCCACATGAACAGGCACAGACACGTTCTCTCCAAGGCTTATCTTCTCATTCTTCGCCATGGCTTAGATAGAGAGTATCTCTTTTTCCTTTTCGGCAACGTGACCGTCAACTTCCTTAACGAACCTGTCAGTAAGCTTCTGGATCTCATCCTCGCAGTCCTTAAGATCGTCCTCTGTGATCTCGTTGTTCTTCTTCATTGCCTTGAACTTTTCCATAGCGTCACGTCTGATAGAACGGATAGCGACCTTGCACTCCTCGCCCATTTTCTTAATGTCCTTAACAAGCTCCTTACGTCTGTCCTCAGTGAGCTGTGGGAAAGTAAGTCTTATAACAGAGCCGTCGTTCTGTGGATTGATGCCGATATCAGAAGCCTGGATAGCCTTTTCGATAGGCTTGAGAGTTGACTTATCCCATGGCTGTATAACAAGCACTCTTGCCTCAGCAACAGAAACCGCCGCCATTTGTGTAACAGGAGTCATTGCGCCATAATATTCTACCTGGACTTTGTTGAGTACGGACGGATTAGCTCTGCCTGCTCTGATGCCTGCAAAGTCCGAAAGCATAACGTTTATGGATTTCTCCATTTTTGTCTTAGCATTTTCCTTGATCTGTTTCATATTCAAACGATCCTTTCTTGATTATCTTTATTATTTTACGAGAGTGCCTATATTTTCGCCCATGCAAGCGTCATAGATATTGTCTGGTCTTGCAAGATCGAAAACGAGTATCGGGATATTGTTGTCCTTACACATTGCCGCAGCGGTCGAGTCCATTACCTGCAGACCCTTTGCAAGGATATCAGCAAATGTAAGTGTGTCATACTTAACAGCGTCAGGATACTTGTGAGGATCCTTGTCATAAACACCGTCTACCATGGTAGCCTTAAAGAATATATCAGCCTCTATCTCAGCCGCTCTCAGTGCAGCAGCCGTATCAGTTGAGAAGAACGGGTTACCAGTGCCGCAGCCGAAGATAACTACTCTGCCCTTTTCAAAATGACGCATAGCCTTGTTTCTGATGTAAGGCTCAGCGACCTGTGGCATGGATATAGCCGTCTGTACTCTCACTTCAAGTCCGCAGTTCTCAAGACCGTCCGCAACAGCAAGTGCGTTCATAGCAGTTGCCAGCATACCGATATGGTCGGCTCTTGTTCTGTCCATTGCACCGCTTGATCTGCCTCTCCAGAAATTGCCGCCGCCTACAACGATACCTACCTCAACACCGGCGTCAACACATTTTTTTATGCTCTTGCCGAATGAGGTGATAACGTCATAATCAAGACCTATCTTCTTATCGCCTGCGAGAGCCTCGCCGCTTAATTTGAGCAATATTCTCTTATATTTAGGTTCCATATTTCAAAGCACTCCTTAACACATATTTCGTTGGAATTATCCATATTAATTATACAATATTTTCAGCAGATTGTAAAGAGGAAAAACGCCAAAATCAGCCCTTTATTATCTTCACAAAAAAGTTTCTTGTTCTCGGTCCGTCAAACTCAGTGAAATAGATACCCTGCCAAGTGCCAAGAAGAAGTTCGTTATCGTCGATGATAACAGTTTCCGAAGCACCAACACAGCTTGACTTCATATGAGCGTCAGAGTTTCCTTCAGCGTGACGGAACTGCGGTCTGTTCGGAAATGTTTCCTCCAAAGCGTAAAGAAGATCTGTTTTTACGTCGGGGTCGGCATTCTCATTTATGGTTATCGCCGCCGTGGTGTGGGGACAGAATATAACTGCAATGCCCTCCTGAACTCCTGATTCGGTCACAGCCTGCCTTACATAGCTTGTGATGTTGTAAAGCCCTCTGCGTTCTGTCTTGATAGTGTATCTTTTAAGCATATGTATCCGTCCTTTCAACGGTCGCTTTCCTAACTCAGGAAAGTTGACTCGGTTTCATTTCTGTTCGGTCTGCCCATAAGATTTTTGATAGCGTTGGCCGCAGGCTCACCCTCAAAAAGTACCTTTGCAAGCTGTTCTGTAATAGGCATTTCAATGCCCATTCTCTTTGAAAGCTCCCATGCGTTTTTGGTGCATACATAGCCCTCAACAGTGCCGACCTGTCTTACAGCCTCCTCAGGGGTAACTCCCTTGCCTATGAGAATACCCGCACGGCGGTTTCTGCTGTGCATTGAACAGCAGGTAACGATAAGGTCGCCTATGCCGCTAAGTCCGCCAAAGGTTTCAAGCTTTGCGCCCATTGCAACTCCAAGACGTGATATCTCTCTGATTCCCCTTGTCATAAGTGCAGCCTTTGTGTTGTCACCAAGTCCAAGGCCGTCGCAAACGCCTGCCGCCAAAGCGATGACGTTTTTCAGCGAACCGCCTATCTCGCAGCCCATAACGTCATCATTAACATACACTCTGAACGTATCGTTAGAAAGAGTGTTCTGTATATAATATGAAACCTCCCTGTCGTCAGAAGCAGTAACAACAGTAGTGGGAACTTTTCTTGCCACTTCCTCTGCGTGTGACGGACCAGTAAGCACCGCAACATGATTGTTCGGAAAGCACTCTCTCGCCACACAGCACATAGTTTTAAGGCTTCCGCCCTCAAGACCCTTTGCCGTGTTCACAACTATCGTTTTGCTTTCAAGATAAGGCACAACGCTTTCGCAAACCTCTCTGAGGAAAGGTGAAGGTATGCCAAGTATCACCATGTCTTTATCCTTAACACAGCTTATATCCGTTGTAAGCTCGATAGTCTTGTTCACCTGAACGCCAGGAAGCTTTGCTTTAAGCTCGCCTGTTCTCTTGATAGCATCTATCTCGTCCTGAAACTTTGACCACACCGTTACCTTGTGACCTGCATTGTCACACATTATCGCCAGTGCAAGACCAAATCCGCCTGAACCGAGTATAGTAATATCTGCCATAATAAAACCTCCCTTACGCCTTTTTCTTGCTTCCGAATTTGTTTTCGGTGCCGTTCATAAGGCGTTTGATATTAGGTCTGTGCATATAAATGATAAGCAGACCGATAGCCGTTGCCATAAGAGTGTTTGCAAGAACGCCGTCGCCCTTGATGATAAAAAGCTGAACGATAGGCGTAAAAACAGGATATGCGATAGCGGCGCATATAGAACCTACAGACACGTATTTTGTTGCTGCAAGCACGATAGCGAAAACAGCCACCGAGAAAGCACAGGTCAGCGGGTCGATAGCGATAAGGGTCGTTGCCGCAATAAGAACGCCCTTTCCACCGTGAAAACCATAGAATACCGGGAAAATATGTCCAAGCATTACAAAAAAGCCCGCAAGATATCCGATAAACTTATCGTCATGAAAAAATGTCACACCGAAGCCGTTTGTCACCACAAGACGGCAGATAACTACCGCAAGCACGCCCTTTGCAAGGTCACACAACAGCGTTGCCGCCGCAGGCCCTTTTCCGAATACTCTCAGAACATTGGTCAAACCTGCGTTGTTGCTTCCGTAATCACGGATATCCTTATGCTTTAAAACTCTGCACACGATTATGGCAGAATTAAGACTTCCGAAAAGATAGGAAAAAATTATAGTGAATGCCAGACTTAAAAATATGTCCACAAAATAACCTCCAGAATTTTATTTAACGTCGTCCTTGTCACGCTCTCTTATCTTGAAAACGATAGGCGTGCCTTCAAGTCCGAAGGTCTCTCTTATCTGATTTTCAATATAACGCTGATAGGAAAAATGATACAGATCGGCTCTGTTTACAAAAAACACGAATGTAGGCGGTTTGGTAGAAACCTGCGTCATGTAGTATATCTTCAGCCTTCTGCCCTTGTCAGACGGTGGCTGTACCCTTTGGGTAGCATATGCGAGAACGTCGTTAAGTCTGCCTGTCGGTATTCTGATAGAGTTCTGCTCTGCAACGAACTTGATAGTATCAAAAAGCTTGTCCATTCTCAGACCTGTTTTTGCAGAGATGAACACAAAAGGCACATAGCTCATGAAGCTGAAATCGTCCTGAAGTTTTTTCTGGAAGTCGTTCATGGTGTTAGTTTCTTTCTCAATAGCGTCCCACTTGTTCACCGCAACAACGCAAGCCTTGCCCTTTTCGTGAGCATAGCCTGCCACCTTTGAATCCTGCTCAGTAAAGCCCACAGTTGCGTCAATAACGATAACCGCAACATCAGCTCTGTCAACAGCCATATAAGCCCTCAACACAGAGTATTTCTCAATAGTCTCCAGCACCTTTGACTTACGTCTGATACCAGCCGTATCTATGAAAACGAACTTGCCCTTCTCATTTTCCACAACCGAGTCAGTAGCGTCACGGGTAGTGCCTGCAATATTTGACACGATAACACGTTCCTCACCGCATATCTTGTTTATTATAGAGGACTTTCCAACGTTAGGCTTGCCGATAACAGCGACCTTTATCGAATCATCGTCATCGTCCTCTTCATTTTCCTCAGGGAGATATTTCAGCACCTCGTCAAGGAGATCGCCCGTTCCGTGACCATGTACAGAAGAAACAGGGAACGGTTCGCCCAAACCGAGATTATAGAACTCATACAGCTCCATAGGCGGTTCGCCCACATTATCCACCTTGTTCACGCAAAGCACGATAGGCTTGCCCGATTTCAAAAGCATCTGTGCCACCTCATAATCAGTGGCAGTAACTCCGCATTTAAGGTCTGTCACAAGAATGGTGACATCAGCTTTCAGTATAGCAAGCTCCGCCTGTCTGCGCATCTGAGCAAGGATAATATCATCAGACTCAGGCTCGATTCCGCCCGTGTCAACCAGCATGAACTCGTGTCCGAGCCATTCGCACTTTGCATATATCCTATCTCTTGTGACGCCAGGAGTATCTTCAACTATAGAAAGTCTTTGACCGATAAGCTTATTAAAAAGAGTAGACTTACCAACATTAGGTCTGCCCACTATCGCAACGATCGGCAATGACATATATATCGACCTCATTTCATATAAATTTGCACATTGATACATCGTATAGTATAACACAATTTCTCACGTTTTGTCAACCATACAAGAAATACAGCACCCACATTCCATAGATTTTTACTGCAAATATGTAGCAGTGAACAGCGTTTGCCCGCCTTTTTCACTGCTACAACAAAAAAGAGCAGAACGGCCTAAGCCATTCTGCTCTATGTGCTTATCAAAAATTATGCTTCCTTCTTGATAACCTCTACGCCCTTATAATAACCGCAATTCTTGCAAACCTTGTGTGGTGAAGTAAGCTCACCGCAGTTAGAACATTTACAAAGTGCAGGTGCGTCAAGCTTCCAAACTGCTGAACGTCTCTTGTCACGTCTAGCCTTGGATACTTTTCTCTTTGGTACTGCCATTCTGGCACCTCCTCGTCAGTAAAATCATTATAGTCTGTTCAGCTATTTCCCGTCAAGAGCAGTTACATTTGCCCTCATTCAAATCCTGTCCGCAAACGTAACACAAACCCTTGCAGTCATCCCTGCAAAGAATTTTTGTAGGCAGCTGTAACAACAAATCTGAAATAGCTAATTCGTCCAGATCAAGAGTATTGTTCTCGCAGACCACATAATCGTCTCTGTCGCTTTGAACACTTCTCACCAGAGTGTGTTCAAAGTCATAAACATACTCCCTGCTGAACTCCTTTAGACATCTGTCACAGATGTGATCCATAGTAAAAACAGTCTTGAACCTGAGCGTTACCACCCCTGCCCTGTTCTCTATCTCACCTGTTACCGCAACGGGCGATGCAAAAGAATATCCGCCATACTCCGACAGCTTGTCTGCTGTTATGGAATAATCGATCGTTTTTCGCTCTCCGATTATATCGAAAAGTTCCTTCAACTGTACATTCATACTTGCACCTCAAACATCACAAATTCCATTATAACCTGAGAAACGTGATTTGTCAATACTTTTTTTCAATTTTTTCGTTTTTGCTATCAAAATACCAATAAACGAAGCGCAAAGCCTTACTTGATGAAAGCCTTTACCTTTGCAGGCAGCTCGTCAACGTCAGCAGATACTGTGAAAGTAACGTTTACGTCCTTTGTGAGAACTGCTACCTTTTCAAGCATATTGCCAAGAGCGTCATAATCTCTGCCGCCGATCTTCAGGATACCGTCAACGAAAACTTCCTGAATGTCATAGTTGCCAGCCATCAGACCTGCAACAAAGCCATAGAAGCTGTCAAAGCTGTTGATACCGTATTCTTCAGCGTCAGCCAATCTTACATTATGAGGAAGGTCATAGGTAAGCTGCATACCTCTTTCGATGCAAACAACGTTGCCTGTAGCATTTTCAGCAGCCTTCTTGATAGAATCAACAAGTATCTTAGTCTTGCCTGTGCCCTTTTTACCTGGAATCAAATTAATCATATAAACTCTCCGTTCCGCTTATTAAAGCATTTATTTTAAGAGCAGACCCCCGAAGGGGAAACGCTCAAAATTTCCTTTTGTTCTGCCTTTAGGATATTAGCCCAGCTTAGCCTCGAGTTCAGCCTTCTGTGACTCATAACCCGGCTTGCCGAGAAGAGCGAACATATTCTTCTTGTAGCTCTCAACGCCCGGCTGATTGAATGGATTTACGCCAAGCATATAACCTGAGATAGCACAAGCCTTCTCGAAGAAGTAGATCATCTCGCCAAGGTTTTCCTCATCGAGCTTATCAACATCTATAACGATATTAGGAACGCCGCCCTCAGTGTGAGCAAGGATAGTACCCTGATATGCCTTTTCATTTACAACTGACATATTCTGATTTGTGAGGAAGTTAAGTCCGTCAAGATTATCCTTGTCAGGCTCCAAGAACAGGTCGCTCTTTGGCGTCTTGATGTGCATAACTGTCTCAAACATAAGCTTTGAGCCGTCCTGAATGAACTGACCAAGTGAGTGCAGGTCTGTAGAGAATGTAGCGGCAGATGGGAATATACCCTTATCGTCCTTGCCCTCGCTCTCGCCGAACAGCTGCTTGAACCACTCGCCCATCATTGTGAATGAAGGATCATATGAAACGAGCATCTCAACGCTCTTGCCTTTTCTGTAGAGAATGTTTCTAAGTGCTGCATACTTATAGCAATCGTTGTTATCATCAGCAGAATACTTCTTCATACCCTCTCTTGCGCCAGCCATGAGCTTGTCGATATCACAGCCTGCTGCTGCGATAGGGAGAAGGCCAACTGCTGTGAGAACTGAAAATCTTCCGCCAACGTCATCAGGAACAACGAATGTCTCATAGCCCTCTTCGTCAGAAAGCTGCTTAAGAGTGCCCTTAGCCTTGTCAGTTGTAGCGAAAATTCTTGTCTTAGCCTCTTCCTTGCCATACTTATCTTCAAGAAGCTTCTTGAAAATTCTGAAAGCAAGTGCAGGCTCAGTTGTTGTACCCGACTTTGAAATTACGTTTACGCAGATATCTCTGCCCTCGCAAATTGAAAGCACCTCGTTAAGGTAAGCCGAGCTGATATTGTTTCCGACAAAATAGATGTCAGGAGTATCCTTCTTAAAATTGTTGTAGAATGGCGACTTGAGCAGCTCGATAGCAGCTCTTGCACCAAGATAAGAACCGCCGATACCGATAACGATGAGAACATCGCACTTTTCCTTAATCCTTGCGGCAGCAGCCTTGATCCTTGCAAATTCTTCCTTATCATAATCTTCAGGGAGTGTTACCCAGCCGAGAAAGTCATTTCCCAGACCGTTTCTGTTCACCAGAGTGTTATGAGCTGCAGTTACCTGCGCAGCCATACCCTCGTATTCATGTTCACTTACAAAACCCTCAAGATACTTTGTGTTAAGCTTTAATGACATTATCCTTCATTTCCTTTCCTTACCTGTCGGAGAGCGTGATACCATAAAACACGTTTCTCCGTTAATACTAGATAAATTATACTATATTTTTGTGAACATTTCAAGAGTTTTATAAAGCGAAATCATCTTTTGTACATTTTAAACAAATATAATATTACATACTCAGCAAATTGTACACAAGCTTTTTTATGCCGCAGATAAAATTCATTTTCTTCACCTCTTTGCAGGCGACTATCTTTCCCTCTAATATCACCTCACCGCCCATGGTGTATCTTATTTCTCCCGCAGTTTCGCCATTTTTCACAGGTGCGTCAAGCTTCTCCTCTGCCGTAAAATCGCACTCCACCATACGATATGTTCCCCTCGGTATAACTATAGGATAAAGCCCCTCGGGAGCAAGCTCCACAGAAAGCTCCTCTCCTCCGCACACCACGATTTCCTTTACCATATCCTCAGGAAGTTCAGGGGTGTATATCTCATATGTATCGAACGCCAAGTTCAGAAGTTTCTTCGCCTCAGTATTCATATCCTCCTGCGAATCGCAGCCGTTAAGCACTACGCATACTGACATATCCCCTTTTTCAGCCGTTGCCGCAATACAGCTCCCAGCCTTTTCACTTCCCCACGCTTTCATGCCTGTTACGCCCTTGTAAGTACGCACAAGCCTATTAAGATTTACAAGCTCCGCCTTTCCGTCTCTCACAGTGTCAAGCCAGCAGGTAAGGTAAGGAGTGAGATTTTTGTATTTTGCAAGTTCCGAACAAAGCAAAGCCGTGTCATTCGCTGTTGTAACATTGCCCTCTTCCATGCCAGTACAGTCAGTGTAAACAGTACCATTCATGCCAAGCATTTTCGCACGGCTGTTCATAAGCTCCACCGCCTTGTCTGCCGAGCCTGCCACCTTTTCCGCAAGCGCCGCACAGCCGTCGTTTGCATTGCCTGCAGACACTGATTTTATAAGCTCCTCCACAGATATCTTCTCTCCCTTGTCAAGCCATATCTGGCTTCCCTGCTGAGAGTTGGCATACTCCGACACCACTGACGTGTCGCTCATGGAAAGCTCACCGCTGTCTATCTTTTCTGCTGTGAGCAAAAGCACCATGAGCTTCGCATAGTGACCGCACTCACACTGCTCCTGTGGCTCTTTTTCAAAAAGCACCCTGCCTGTGGTCATCTCCGTCACCACTGCAGACCTGGCCGTAAGCCCCTCTATAATATCGCTCACCGCCACAGTGTCCGCAGGCACAAAGTCCTCCGCTGACAGCGCACCTGCTTTTTCTTTCCCCTCCGCCAGCGAACACACCATAAACACTGCCACCGCTGCACATAACACTACCGAGCATATTTTCCTTAATATTTTCACATTTTCCACCTCTCACATATACTATTTTTATATTTATATTCACCCTGTCCCGAAATTAGCATTATGCCCCGAAAAGTTTCCGGAAACTCATTTGTAAATAGTTGCAGGAATTTGTTAAATAACTGTTACAACTCTTGAAATAAATATGGGAGTGTGCTATAATGTATTGTATAGAAATGTGTATTTTATAAGCGAAATATTTATATGAGGTGATTTAACAATGACAGAAATGGAACTTTACAAGCTTTGGTGTGAAAAGGCTGTTGACGATCCTGATCTCCAGACAGAGCTTAAGTCTATCGAGGGCGACGAGGCTGCCATCCAGGACAGATTTTACAGAGATCTTGAATTTGGCACAGGCGGACTCAGAGGAGTTATCGGTGCAGGCGCATACAGACTTAATGTTTACACTATCAGACGTGCAACACAGGGTCTTGCAGACTATGTAAACGGTGCATTTGAAAACGGCAGCGTAGCTATCGCATATGACAGCCGTATCAAGTCTGACAAGTTCGCAAAGGAAGCTGCTGCGGTTCTGGCTGCAAACGGCATAAAGGTATACATCTATTCAGAGCTTATGCCGACTCCAATGCTTTCATGGGCTGTAAGAGAGCTTAAATGTCAGGCAGGTATCGTTATAACTGCATCACACAATCCTGCAAAGTACAATGGTTACAAGGTTTACGGCGAGGACGGCTGTCAGATCACACTCGATGTTGCAAACACGGTTATCGGCAAGATCAACGCAGTTGAGATGTTCGGTGGAGCAAAGGTAATGGACTTTGAGGACGGTATCAAGTCTGGCAAGATCGAATACATCAAGCAGGACGTTATCGACAAGTATCTTGACAAGGTAGCACAGCAGGGCGTACATACTGACCTCGTAGCAGACAGCGGTCTGAAGGTAGTATACACTCCTCTTAACGGCACAGGAAACAAGCCTGTAAGAGCGATCCTTAAGAAGATAGGCATAAAGGAAGTAACAGTAGTACCTGAGCAGGAAAATCCTGACGGAAACTTCCCTACCTGCCCATTCCCTAACCCTGAGATAAAGGAAGCCCTTGCAAAGGGACTTGAGCTTTGCAAGACGGTAAAGCCTGATCTTCTTCTTGCAACAGACCCAGACTGTGACAGAGTTGGTATCGCAGTACCTGACCCTGACGGAAATTATGTTCTGTTCAGCGGAAATGAAGTAGGTGCAATGCTCCTCAAATATATTTGCCAGGAAAGAACAGCTCTTGGCACAATGCCAAAGAACCCTGTAGCTGTTAAGACTATCGTAACAACAGACATCTGCAAGAAGATAGCAGCAGAGTACAATGTAGAGCTTAGAGAAGTTCTCACAGGCTTCAAGTTTATCGGCGAGCAGATCGGTTTCCTTGAGAAAGAGGGACAGGACGACAGATATATCTTCGGATTTGAAGAGAGCTATGGTTATCTTGCAGGCTCATATGTAAGAGATAAGGACGCAGTAGTAGGCTCAATGCTCATTTGTGAAATGGCAGCATTCTACAGAACAAAGGGCATCTCACTGCTTCAGGCAAGAGAAGATATGTACAAGAAGTACGGCAACTATCTCCACAGCCAGAAGTCATTCCAGTGCGAGGGTGCAAGCGGAATGGAGAGAATGAAGGAGATCATGACAGATCTGAGAGCTAATCCACCTAAGGCTATTGGCGGACTCAAGGTAGTAGACATAGCAGATTATCTTGCATCTGAGGAAACAAACCTTGAAACAGGCGCAAAGACAGTTCTTACACTTCCAAAGTCAGATGTTATCGCATTCAAGCTTGAGCAGGGCGCAAGTGTAATAATCAGACCTTCCGGCACAGAGCCAAAGATCAAGGCATACTACACAACTATCGGCGAAACAAGAGCTGATGCAGAAGCACAGGAAGAAAAGCTTATTGAAGATTTCAAGGGCATTCTTGGTTTCTAATAATTACTGAATATAGCTAAAGCAGGCGGTTTCCGCCTGCTTTTTTTTCTGCGTTTTTTACCATAACTTCTGATAAACGCCAACCTCTACAATTCTAAATATAACGCTACTCCGCACCCACAGGCGAACTCTGTTCGCCCCTACAGAGTTTCAGGCAAATTCACTGTGCCGCAAAATCGCTCCGCTCTTTGCGGATTTTACGTTGTGCTATGGTATGGAAAAAGCGGTGCAGAGTTTTTTACTCCGACACCGCTTTAATTTTGCTTTTAGTTTGTTTTTCTTCTATTGCTTTTCTGCACCGCTTTTGTAGGCTTGCGCCTATTGAGGCTCTGCCTCAAACTCCGCAAGGGACTCTGTCCCTTGACCCTGCAAGCCCTCTAACGCCGGGCTTGAGCCTGCGTTTTATCTCTCGCTATGCTCGGTGTTGACTTTTACTTTATGCTTGTGATTTACTTGGTTTGGCTATGCCATTCCTCACTCCTCACTCCTCACTCCTCACTTTAACCGAGAAGTTTATCCGCGATCGTATCCAGCCAGCCGCCCTCGACTTCTTCTATCTCACCGTTATCGCAAGCTTTCGCAAACTTCGGGTCTATAGGCATTTTCGCCACAGCGTCGATACCAAACTTCACTGCCGCTTCGTCCACATGGCTCTCACCATAGATATTATGCTTCTTTCCACAATCAGGACACTCAAAATATGACATATTCTCCACTATTCCAAGCACCGGTACTTTCATCATATCCGCCATATGCACCGCTTTCTCGACTATCATGGAAACCAATTCCTGTGGCGAAGTGACGATAACTATGCCGTCAACCTTAATGGATTGAAAAACTGTCAGTGGCACGTCGCCTGTTCCAGGTGGCATATCTATAAACATCACGTCAACGTCGTTCCATGCCACATCTGTCCAAAACTGCTTCACTGCACCTGCGATAACAGGGCCACGCCATACAACAGGGTCAGTTTCATTTTCAAGAAGCAGATTAAGGCTCATTATCTCGATACCGGTCTTGCTCACCGCAGGGATAATGCCATACATATTGGTATTAGCTCTCTCGTGGATATTAAACGCTGTCGGTATAGACGGGCCTGTTATGTCAGCGTCCAACACAGCGGTCTTAAAACCACGTCTTTGTGCCGTTACTGCAAGCATACTTGTCACCAAAGACTTGCCTACGCCACCCTTTCCACTCATTACTGCATATACCTTTTTCACAGAGCTCGCAGCATTAAGCTCCTCTTTCAAGCTCTTTTTATCAGAGCATTTTGAAGCACAGTTTTCGCAATCATGTGTGCAGCCTTCGCTCATAGAATCATTCCTTTCAAGGCATTTACGCCTTTATTTACTATGTTAAGTATATCACTTTGACCGTGAAAAGTCAACCAATACTGACTTTTCACCCAAAGCACTGCTGCCGCATAAAATAAAACAGCCCTGCACCTTGTAACAAAATAGATACTTTGGTATAATACCCCGATAATAAGGCAATAATAGGAACAAGCAGGAGCAAAAGCCTGCAAATCAAGGCGAAAGCCCATAGAATAGGAGTGTTTACAAGTGACTGTACACAGGGGCGATATATATTATGCAGATCTCAGCCCAGTGGTGGGCTCAGAGCAAGGCGGTATGCGACCGGTGCTGATAGTACAAAATGACATAGGCAATAAGCATTCACCCACAGTGATAGCAGCGGCAATAACGAGCCGCCTTGATAAAGCAAAACTGCCGACACATATAGAAGTTGGCGGTGGCACCTGCGGACTAGCGAAAGATTCCGTGGTATTGTTGGAACAGATCCGTACATTGGACAAGAAAAGGCTAAAGGAGAAAATGGGAACACTTGACGTAAGCTCCATGTCCGCAGTAAATTCGGCATTATCAATAAGCTTTGGATTAAAGCTCTAGTTAAATGAGGGATGAGGAGTGAGGAATGAGGAATGGCATAGCCAAACCGAGTAAATCACAAGCACTAAATAAAGAACAAAAGATAAAGCGGTGTCAGAGTGGAAACTCTGCACCGCTTTTCTATCCCAAAAAAATCCGTAGGGGCGGTCAAAAACCGCCCTTCTAAAAATCATATCAAACCTATCCGAGAATATCAGAGTGTAGCAATAATAATTCCTCACTCCTCACTCCTGGCTCCTCACTAATCACGACCCTGTGAAAAGGCAGATTGTAAGCCGCATAATCAGTTATGCCCTTGCCCTGATTAGGATTAGCCTTTGAATAAACAGCGTCACAACAGAATAATACAACAAGTATCACGCACGCCGCAAACCTTGCCTTGAATGGTATCTTCTTCAAAAGATCATCAAAAAACGGTGCCATGATGTATATTCCTGCACAGCCTGCAAAGCCAAATATCAACGCTCCCTCAAGACATATCCTGCCATTGATGTTGCAGAAATATCCCGTGTAATCCCAATATTTCATGTGCTTGAACGTTTCAAGATACCAGCTCGTTGCATATTCGACCACCGAGCATAACCCCACAACAAGGAAAAAAGTCGCCACATGATGGTCTATAAACCTCTTCAGCAATATGATTCCGCACACACCGCCAAAGCCATATATAGGAAGCCACGGGCCAAACATGGTTCCTCGATTGACGAAAACTCCGTCCTCAACGATGTGTATGCCCACTTCCCATATCCAGCCTATAAATGCGAATATGAAAAACAGCAGTATATACGTCATGAGTGTATAGTTTCTGTGATAGTCACGGTGAACTATAGTCTTGTTGGCAAATCGGCTGAAATGCGCCTTTCTGTCTACCGCAAGACCTGGGTATTGCTCAAATTCCCGCAGATCGTCAAGCGTCAGCGTTCTCTCCATTATTCACCGCCCCCATTCTCATTATTTTCAGGCACTTTTATCGTGCATATCGGTATGCTTCTAACAATATCAGGATTTTCACCCTTTTGTGCAGCTTCCTCAGCCATAAGCTCTTCCAGAAGGTCAAGGTCAAGCAGCTTGTCATTAAGCTCCTCATAGCCCTCTATCTTGTTCTTGATAGCCTCACGCCTTAGCTGTAAATACACCTCTGCGTCTATCGCCGTTGTATATGGGTTAGACCAGAATACTCCCACCGCACCGAACGATATGCTCGAAAGCAGTGTCCAGCCTATCATAGAAAGATCCACCTTGAAAAGCTGCCACTTGTATCCCCTAGTCATGGCAATAGAAAGCTTTATTGCCTTTCTCGTCTTGATGTTAGGGTTTTCCGCACATATGAACGGTACCATTGAATAGGCATAATGTTTTATAGGATATCCCACGATAGTAAACGCCCATAAGGTCTGATATATGCTAGTTACAAACATAGTCCTTGCGGGGTGAAGCGTTCTCTCGCGGAAAAGAAAGCCTAGTCTGCCTATCTTAGTTTTCTTGTATGTGTGATTTTCAAGGAAAAATCTTCTCTCACATACCCAAAGCACATTCACTATGAATATGGTGAACATCAACTGGAAAATAAAATACACGAATGAAACTATAGTATCCCATGTGGATTTTTTTCCTAAAACATTCATTATCGCCGTAAGCAATGAAAACTGATAGGAATTAGAGCTTGTTGCACTGTCAAAATAAACCGAAGCAGAGGCTGTAAAATTATTGAGCCTGTCATTAAGATAGGTCTGTGCCTTTTCCTTTGCATTTCGGCTAAAAGAAAAAGTGTCTGCCAGTGCTTCCAGATTAGAAGTGTCGTTTGATGAACCAAAGAACGTGACTTCCTTTGAATTTAGCCCGTCAACTCCGTATTTTTTATAAGCGTCCAGCCACTTTTTTACAGCGTCAGGATTGTCTATCTGCCACTTGTCACTGACCTGCTCTGCCGTAAGATCATTTTTAACCATATCCTCAATGATCTCTTCCTTATCTTCGGCGTCATATTTAAGATCAGCAACGTGAGAATTATCATAGCTTGACACATTCTGCGTGGTCGAGCCATATTCTCCTGCAATAAATACCATTATGAAGCACACTGCTATGCAGGCGATATAATTTCGCTTCACCCTGCCTTTAGCCGACTGCTTTATTTTTTTTCGGTCAAGCTTTATGACCACCGGCTTATCTTCATTTTTCTTCATCTAAAACTATGCCCCCGACGGGACATATCCTCCCTTCACACATACCACTTAACAAAACACTACATAATCAACAATAAATCGACTATTTAATTATATCTTTTTTTTGTGAATATGTCAACGATTTTGAGATCAAAACAAGTTTATTTTAAGATAGTTTTAAGTTTACGTTTAAAACGCCAAACTTTTTTTGCATATTTTCATCTGCAATGTAGAAAATAACATCAAATGACGATATTCATCAATAGGAGTGATAAAATGAAAGCCACTAAGCTTATGAAAAATGCACCCTCTGTCATCTCTTTCGCAGCCATAGGCGGCAAGAAGGAAAACGAAGGACCTTTGGGCGACTATTTTGACAAAATAAATGACGATCCCTATTTATCCACAGATAGCTTTGAAAAGGGCGAAAGTCAGCTTCAAAAGCAGGCAGTGCTTCACGCTTTGGATAAAGCCGCCCTCTCCCCCGAGGATATAGACGTGCTTTTCGGCGGTGATCTGCTAAATCAGTGTGTCGGCACTACCTATGGCGTAAGAGCCTTTGAAATGCCCTTTCTCGGCATTTACGGAGCCTGCTCCACCATGGCGGAGGGACTTCTCCTCGCCTCTCTTTTCGTTGACAACGACCTCGCAAAAAAAGCAATGGCGGTCACATCTTCCCACTTCTGCACCGCTGAAAGACAGTACCGCTTTCCCCTCAACTACGGTGGACAGCGTACTCCCACATCTCAGTGGACAGCCACAGCCTCAGGCTCATTGGTGGTTGCCCCCTCGGACAAGCCCCCCTACATCAGGGGCTGTACTATCGGAAAAATAGTTGACTTGGGCGTGAGCGACGCCAACAACATGGGTGCAGCCATGGCACCTGCAGCCTTTTCCACCATAAGCACATTTTTCACCGACACAGGCATGACCCCCTCCGACTTTGATTATATCGTCACAGGCGACCTTGGCAAAGTTGGAAGCCGTATTCTCTGTGAGCTTTTCGAGCGTGAAAATATAAATATCCGTGACAATCATAAAGATTGCGGTATGATGCTCTACGACTTTGACGAGCAGGATATCCACGCAGGGGGAAGCGGCTGCGGGTGTGCAGGAAGCGTTCTGTGCGGCTATTTTCTCCCGAAGCTCCGTGCAGGTGAAATAAAAAATATCCTCTTTGCTGCCACGGGTGCGCTAATGTCACCAACAGTAAATCAGCAAGGAGAATCTATCCCCTCTATCTCACATCTCGTGTGGTTGTCAGGGGAAAAAGATATGAAAGGAGCAAACTAATGGACTATCTATGGGCTTTTCTTATAGGAGGTCTTTTTTGTGCCATAGGACAGGTGCTTATGGACTTCACAAAACTGACCCCCGCACGAATACTGGTGGCATACGTCACAGGCGGCGTGCTTCTGGGTGCGCTGGGACTTTATAAGCCACTTATAGACCTCTCAGGCTGTGGCGCAACTGTACCTCTCACGGGCTTCGGCTATCTTCTCTATAACGGTGTCCGTGAACAGATAGATAAAATAGGCTTCCTAGGCATTTTCACAGGGGGACTTACCGCCTCCGCCGCAGGCATAACTGCAGCCATGACATTCGCCTTTATCTTTTCGCTTTTCTTTAAAAGCTCAGCAAAAGAATAGTTTTATCTTGACAAACCCCAAACCCAGTGGTATTATAAAGATATGTATATTGGGGGTGCAGAATAATGTATAAACAGATATATCCCGTCATAGGCGACGAAAAAAACCTGCCCTTTTATGTGGTAGGTCTGGGACTTGAAAGCTGGCAGTTTCCAATAAAACGTGCAGATGGCTATGAGTACCCACAAATATTTTTGTCACGCTCAGGGGAGGGCGAGGTCATAATAAACGGAGAAACCACAAAAATACCGCCCGATACTGTTTTCTATATCCCCCCATTCTGTCCACATGAGTATCATGCCCTAAGCGATGCGTGGTATCTGGATTGGATAGCCTTTTCCGGCTCACAGGTCATTCCCCTCTTGGAGCAGTGGAAGCTTAATAAGTTCACCGCCATTCAAGGGGTAGATATGGACAGATTACGCCGTATCATAACACGCATCTATTATACTCTGAAAAGTGATAAGCTTTATGGCAATCATTACGCTTCAGCACAGCTTTACGACTTTCTTATAGAATATCGTAAAATAGCTGATAACAGGCTTTCGTCATTTTATACCGCACAATCTGTTGCCTTGGCAGACGTATTGCAGTATATTGAAGAGCATTATCCGGAGCAAATAAAGCTTAACGAGCTTGCAAAAATCGCAGGAGTATCCGAGCAGCACTTATGCAGACTTTTTAAGAAAAATTTTCAGCTCAGACCTATGGAGTATCTTGCGCAAGTAAGGGTACAGCACGCAAAGGATCTGCTTGTGTATTCCAACAAGACCATAGGCGAGATATCAGATGAAACGGGCTTTCAGGACGGATCTTATTTCTCCGTGGTATTCAAAAGGTATGAAAATATGACTCCGGGAGAGTATCGGAGAATAAAGGTGTAGGCTAAGTGAGGAGTGAGGAATGGCATAGCCAAACCTAGCAAAGAGCCACTACCAAGTAGAAGAAACACAAACTAAAGCAAATAACAAAGCGGTGTCGGAGTAAAAAACTCTGCACCGCTTTTACTATCTCATTTTACAACCCCACCCCGCAAAGAGCGAAGCGATTTTGCGGCGGTAGAATTTGCGAACAAAAAAAAAGAGCGGTCAAAACCGCCCTTTTAAAATCATATAAAACCTATCCGAGAACATCAGAGTAAAAGCAAGAATAATTCCTCACTCCTAACTCCTCACTACTTAGAAAGCAGCTTCTTTATTCTCTCCATAGCCTCAACAGTTCTGTCCTTGTCACCAAAAGCAGTAAGTCTGAACCAGCCTTCGCCGTTCTTGCCAAAACCTGCGCCAGGTGTGCCAACAACATTTGCATTCTCAAGAAGATAATCAAAGAACTCCCATGAACCCATGTTGTTAGGGCATTTCAGCCAGATGTATGGCGAGTTCTTGCCGCCTGTGTACTTGATACCAAGCTCGTCAAGTGTGGAAGCCATTACCTTTGCGTTGTTCTGATAGTATTCAATGTTTGCTCTTGTCTGTTTCTGACCCTCCTCAGTGAATACAGCCGCAGCAGCACACTGAACAGGATATGATACACCGTTGAACTTTGAGCCTTCACGTCTGCCCCAAAGCTGAGCGATAGATACTTCACTGCCGTCAGATGCCTTAACAACAAGCTCGTGTGGGATAACTGTATATCCGCATCTCATTCCGGTAAAGCCTGCTGTCTTTGAAAGTGAACACATCTCGATAGCACATTCCTTTGCACCCTCAACAGCAAAAATACTTCTTGGTACGTCCTTTTCTGTAATGAATGCCTCGTATGCAGAATCATAAATGATGATAGCGTTGTTCTTCTTTGCATAGTCTATCCAAACTTTAAGCTGCTCCTTAGTGTAAACAGAACCCGTTGGATTGTTAGGTGAGCAAAGATAAATAATGTCGCACTTCACGTTCTCGTCAGGCATAGCCGCAAAGTTGTTCTCCTCGTTTGAATCAGCATAAATTACGTTTCTGCCGTTCATAAGGTTCGTGTCAACATAAACAGGATATGCAGGGTCAGTGATAAGCACTACATTGTCGTCACCGAAAATGTCAACAATGTTTCCGCAGTCAGACTTTGCACCGTCATTTATCCTGATGTCGTCAGCAGGAATGTCAACACCGAAGCTCTTGTAGTAGCCTGCAACAGCCTCTTTCAGGAAGTCATATCCTGCACCGCTGTCCTCATAGCCCTTGAATGTTTCCTTGACGCCCATTTCGTCAGCGCCCTTTTTCATTGCCTCAACAACGCACTTTGCGATAGGCTGAGTAACGTCGCCGATACCCATTCTGATGATGTCAGCCTCAGGGTGTGCCTCAGTGAAGGCCTTTACCTTCTTGGCAATGTTTATAAAAAGATAGTTCTTTTCCAGCTTGAGAAAATTTTCGTTGATACTTGGCATAATTCCAACTCCTTTTCATTTTTGCGACCCGAAGTTTCACGGGTCAAACTTATAAAACGCACACAGCCGCAAAGCACATTCAAAACGCTCTGCGGCTGCCGCTTTTTTAACGCAGTGTCCGCTGCGAAATTTACATTACGATGTGACCTGAGAATACTGTTACAGCGTCGCCTGTAAGATATACAGCCTCGTCTGTGTATCTTATCTTAAGAGTGCCTCCCTTAAGTATAACAGATATTTCCTCGTCCTTTTTGCAGAACCCGTTAAGAACAGCCGCAACTGCTGCTGCACAAGCACCGGTGCCGCAAGCCCAAGTTTCGCCGGAGCCTCTCTCCCATACTCTCATCTTGAGTGTGTGGTCATCGATCACCTTGATGAACTCAGCGTTCACTCTCTCAGGGAATATCTTGTCATGCTCGAACTCAGGACCTACCTTGTCAATGTCAAGGCTGTCAACATTGTTCATGAATACAACGGCGTGTGGGTTGCCCATTGAAACGCAGGTGATGTTGTAGTCATTTCCTGCAATGTTCACCTTTCTGTCAACTACCCTGCCGTTCTCGTCAGGCTCAAGTTCAACAGGAACAAGGTGAGGAGCAAGAATAGCCTTGCCCATGTTTACAGTAGCACCGCTTACCTCACCGTAGTGACGGATAAGTGAAACTGTCATGATACCCGAAAGTGTTTCGATAGTCATTTCGTCTTTGTCAACAATGCCGTTATCTCTCATGAACTTAGCAACGCATCTGATACCGTTTCCGCACATCTTGCCCTCAGAACCGTCAAGATTGAACATTCTCATCTTAGCGTCTGCCACCTTTGAACGGCAGATAAGGATAACACCGTCACCGCCGATACCGAAGTGTCTGTCAGACAGATTGAGTGCCAGACCCTCAGGATTGTCTATTCTCTGGTCAAAGCAGTTGAAGTAGATGTAGTCATTGCCGCAGCCCTGCATCTTTGTGAACTCAAATGTCTGCTTTTCAGTTCTCATGTTGTTGATATCAACTATCTCAGTAGTTGACTCAGTGTATTTACTCCTGATAGATGCCGCAATAGCGTTTGCAGTGTCGATAGAAGTCAGACAAGGAATGTTCCACTCAACTGTCTTTCTTCTTATCTTAACAGAATCTCTTGTAGGTATTCTTCCCTTTGAAGAAGTTGAGATAACATAAGCTATCTTTCCGCTCTCGATAAGTGTGAGAGTGTTATTGTCCTCGTTCTCGTGTATCTTAGCCACTACCTCAGCGTCAATGCCGTGCTCGTGAAGCACCTTAGCAGTGCCGTTTGTAGCGTATATCTTAAATCCAAGATCAGCGAACATCTTAGCCGTCTGTGGTATCTCGCCCTTGTCAGAATCTCTAACAGTGATGAATACTCCGCCCTTCTTGCCAAGCTTGTAGCCAGCAGCAGTAAGGCCCTTATACAGTGACTCTTCAAGAGAATTAGAAACTGCAAGTACCTCACCTGTTGACTTCATCTCAGGTCCAAGGTGGTTGTCAACACCGATAAGCTTCTCGAATGAGAATACAGGAACTTTAACGGCAACATATGGTGAATTTCTGTAAAGACCAGTGCCGTAGCCCATGTCTTTCAGCTTTTCGCCCAGCATACACTTAGTTGCAAGGTCTACCATAGGAACGCCCGTTACCTTAGAGATATAAGGGATAGTTCTTGAAGAACGTGGGTTTACCTCGATAACATATATCTCGTCATGGTATGCAATATACTGAATGTTTACAAGACCCTTTGTGTTAAGTGCGATAGCAAGCTTCTTTGAGCATTCGATAATTCTGTTTATCAGGCTGTCAGAAACGTTCCATGCAGGATAAACTGCAATAGAGTCGCCTGAGTGGATACCTGTTCTCTCGATATGCTCCATGATACCAGGGATAAGGATATCCTCGCCGTCACAGATAGCGTCTATCTCAAGCTCAGTACCCATAAGATACTTGTCTATAAGTACAGGGTTCTCGATTCCCTGGTCGAGAATGATAGCCATGTATTCCTTGATATCATCATCATTGAATGCGATTATCATGTTCTGTCCGCCGAGAACGTAAGAAGGTCTCATAAGAACAGGATAGTGTATCTTGTTTGCAACTTCAAGAGCCTCGTCACAAGTCATGACAGTAAAGCCCTGCGGTCTTTTTATCTTAAGCTGTTCAAGCAGTTCGTCAAATCTCTCTCTGTCCTCAGCAGCGTCGATAGCGTCAGGAGGAGTACCAAGAATGTTTACACCATGTTCAGCCATATGCTTTGTGAGCTTGATAGCAGTCTGTCCGCCGAATGCCACAACAACTCCAACAGGCTTTTCAACTCTGATGATGTTCATAACGTCCTCGTCAGTAAGAGGCTCGAAATAAAGTCTGTCAGCAGTATCAAAGTCAGTTGAAACTGTCTCAGGGTTGTTGTTTACGATAACAACGTCATAGCCCTTTTCTTTCAAAGCCCATACGCAGTGAACTGACGCATAGTCGAATTCGATACCCTGACCTATTCTGATAGGACCTGAACCGAATACTATAACAGTCTTTCTGTCATGACCCCTGTTTGCAATGAACTCGCTTGCCTCGTCCTCGTTGTCATATGTTGAGTAGAAGTAAGGTGTCATAGCCGCAAACTCAGCCGCACAGGTATCAACCATTTTAAATACAGCATGAACAGGCTTTTCTATCTTCTTGCCTGTTATCTTCTCGATGACCTTATCAGTGTAGCCTATCTTCTTAGCTTCAAGATAAGTTTCCTCATTGAAGTCATTCTTGAGTGTCTTTTCCATGTCTATAAGCTTGCAGAGCTTGTAGAGGAACCACTCGTCTATCTTAGTGATGCTGTGTATCTCATCAACAGAAACTCCACGTCTGAGAGCCTCGTATACAACGAAAAGTCTTTCGTCTGTGCAGTCAGAAAGTCTGTCATGGATAGTCTTGTCATCAAGGTCAAGCATCTTAGGTGAGATAAGGCAGTCATGACCTATCTCAGCTCCTCTTACAGCCTTCATTATAGCCTGCTCAAAAGTTGAGCCGATAGCCATGACCTCACCTGTAGCCTTCATCTGTGTACCAAGCTCACGCTTAGCATAAACGAACTTGTCGAAAGGCCACTTAGGGAGCTTAACAACAACATAGTCAAGGGCAGGCTCAAAGCAAGCGTATGTCTTGCCTGTTACAGCGTTCTTTATCTCGTCAAGAGTATAACCTATAGCTATCTGAGCTGCGACCTTAGCGATAGGATAACCTGTCGCCTTAGAAGCAAGTGCGGAAGAACGTGAAACTCTAGGGTTTACCTCGATAACAGCATACTCGAAGCTATCAGGGTTAAGAGCGAACTGACAGTTACAGCCACCCTCTACTTTAAGAGTATCGATTATCTTCAAAGCCGCTGAACGGAGCATCTGATATTCCTTATCAGCCAGCGTAACAGCAGGAGCGATAACGATAGAGTCGCCTGTGTGAACACCAACAGGGTCAAAGTTCTCCATAGAGCAAACAGTGATAACGTTGCCCTTAGCGTCTCTCATTACCTCGAACTCTATCTCTTTCCAGCCTGCGATACATTTCTCAACAAGCACCTGAGTGATAGGTGAAAGATAAAGACCATTTCTTGTGATCTCTTTCAGCTCTTCTTCATCATTAACGATTCCGCCGCCTGTACCGCCAAGGGTAAAAGCAGGTCTGATAATAAGAGGATAACCGATACCAGGCTGATTAGCGAAGTCAACAGCGTCCTCAACAGTATTAACGACCTTTGAAGGGATACATGGCTGACCGATAGACTCCATAGTGTCCTTGAACATCTGTCTGTCCTCAGCCTTGTCGATAGTTTCAGGGTTAGCACCAAGAAGCTTAACATTATACTTGTCAAGGAAGCCCTCCTTGGCAAGCTGCATAGAAAGCGTAAGACCCGTCTGACCGCCAAGGGTAGAAAGCAGGCTGTCAGGGCGTTCTTTTTTGATAACTCTCTTAACAGTTTCAAGAGTAAGCGGCTCAATGTATATCTTGTCAGCCATAGCATTATCCGTCATGATAGTAGCAGGGTTAGAGTTTATAAGAATAACCTCCAGACCCTCCTGCTTGAGCGCACGGCAAGCCTGTGTACCTGCATAGTCAAACTCTGCAGCCTGACCTATAACGATAGGACCCGAGCCGATAACGAGAACTCGCTTTATATCTTTATTTAAAGGCACTTAAATTCAATCCTTTCTGAAAAGTTTAGGGAAACGCTGAAAGTGAGGAGTGAGGAGTGAGGAGTTATCCCTTCTCACACTCTCGAAAACCGCACCCAGCAGCCCTCTGTGTTAAAGCTTAACGACCTCAGTAAAACATAATGTAGGGGCGAACAGCGTTCGCCCGTTCACTATCACGACCGCCCCATGTAAAAGCCGCTCGAATAATGAACACTACAATAGTCATATCAAACACATTCCGTCAGCCACGGGCGAACACTGTTCGCCCCTACTGTTGCAGAAACTGAGATCAATAATTTCTATACTTCAAAAAAATCAGAGCTTATTTCTTGTTAGTGTCAATGAGCGCAATAAACTCATCAAACAAGAAGTCAGTATCATGCGGACCACCACAAGCCTCTGGGTGGAACTGTACAGAAAATGCAGGCTCGTTGAGATATCTGATACCCTCACAAGTGCCGTCATTGGCATTTACATAAAGCACCTTTGCTTCATTCTCAGGGAGTGAATCGTTCTCTACTGCATATCCATGGTTCTGTGATGTTATGTAAACTCTGCCTGTTTCTGTGTTCTCAGCAGGCTGGTTCGCACCTCTGTGACCATACTTCAGCTTGTGTGTCATCGCACCATGTGCAAGCGCCAAAAGCTGATGACCCAGACAAATTCCAAAAGTAGGTATCTTCATCTCAGAAAGCTTTTTAAGCTCCTCGATTATCTCCACATTCTCCGCAGGATCTCCAGGTCCATTTGAAAGCATTATGCCGTCAGGTGCAAGCTCCTTTATCCTCTCTGCCTTTGTATATGCAGGAACAACAGTTACCTCGCAGCCTCTCTTAACAAGCTCTCTTCCAATGTTGTGCTTTGCACCAAAATCGTAAAGCACTACCTTTCTCTTGACCTCTCCCTCAGGCTCGAATGTCTTCTCCTCCGAGCAGGTCGTGTTCTTTACAGCCTCAACTATCGTGTAGTTCTTCAGATCTGTCAGTCCGAAACTTGAACCCTCAGGAACGATCTTTCCGTTCATAACACCCGACTCACGAACTATTTTTGTGAGCTGACGAGTGTCGATACCGTAAAGACCAACGATGTTATGCTGCTTTAAAAAAGTGTCAAGATCACCCTCACAACGGAAGTTGCTAGGCTCTTGACACCAATCTCTAACAATATAAGCTTTAACATGAGGACATTCACTTTCAAAATCCTCAGGAATAACACCATAGTTACCAATTAACGGAAATGTCTGAACAACTATCTGTCCGTAGTAACTAGGGTCAGTAAGTGTTTCGAGATAGCCTGTCATAGCCGTAGTAAAAACAATTTCGCCAATAGCTTCGCCAGCTGCGCCGAAACTTTTACCCTCGAAAATAGTACCGTTCTCCAAAATCAGATACGCCTTCTGCACTATAAGCTCCTCCTTTTTCACGCAAATTTTTACGATTACTATTATAACACAACCGCCTGCCTTTGTAAAGGCTTTTAACACTTTTTTTAGTTTTTATTTTTCAGTGTAAAATAAAAAAACGAGCAGACTGAAGTCCACTCGTAAAAACCTTATTCCGCAGCCGCAGATACAGCCCCGCTTTTCTGTTCACGTTCTCTGAAAATAAGTCCGAAAACAAACCTCACTATCGGACCTGCAAAGAAAAGCTGCCAGCAAAGAGCCATAGGAAAGTTCATAGCCGTTGTTTCTAACCATACCGCAATAACTTCTCTGCCTGCGTCCTTAAAAAGCAGCGTAGACGCAAGGCTCATGAGTGGGCACATAAAAATAACAGAGATAACAGATATGGCAAGCACAAGATGAAAAGGATTATCCTTTCTCACATCAACAATGCTGAAAGCCTTTTTCTTTGCTATCTTTCCCACAGCAAAAAAGTCAAGAACAAAAGCTATCGGAGCCATTATCACAAGCTCGTGAAAAGCCTTGAGAAATACGGCATTTGACATTCCGCCCATGTTGAGTGCAATGTTGTAGCATATCATGGCGTATACCATCACAAACACCATCAGCACCGTAAAAACTATCTCCTGAAACAAATTCTTTGGCATAAAAAAATCCTCCTTATGATATCAAACCTACAGCCCTTTCGCAGACGCTGTGTTGTTCGTTATCATTCAGAGAATGTGCGTTTCCAATATAAACCTGTCTTAACAATATTTTATTGCTGTATTTCTTACTCATTCATTTTACCATATTTTAAGCCTGCCGTCAATTATCCAAATATGCAGAATATTTTCAAAAACTTGTCGAGAAAAATATATACTTTTACACAAAAAAACAGGCAGACCAAAGCCTGCCCGTATTAAAATGACCCAATATAATCTGTAGGGGCGAACAGCGTTCGCCCGCTTTTACGGCTTATGCAAAGCCTATTTTCTCTTTTTCAACGCCGCTTTAAGCCCTCTCATGATAACATCTCTCGCCTTAACAGCGTCCTCCTTGTCAAGAGGCGGCGTGTCACCAAGAGGATAATCTATACCGAGCTGCTCATACTTTACCTTGCCCATAGTGTGGTAAGGCAGAACGTCAAGCGCTTTCAAAATCTTGAGCTGTGAGATAAACTCGCCCAGCCTGAAAAGGTATTCTTCCTTGTCCGTGATACCCGGCACAACAACATGACGTATCCATATAGGCACACCATGCTCCGACAAAAACTTCGCAAACGCAAGAATGTTGTCATTGTAATGCCCCGTAAGCTTCTTGTGTTCCTCACGGTCAATATGCTTGATATCCAGCATAACAAGGTCAGTGCATTTGCAAAGCCTTTCAAACTTTTCCGTGCTGTCAGGCGTAAAAGTGATGCCCGAGCTATCAAGACAAGTGTGTATCCCCTTTTCCTTAGCCTTTTCAAAAAGCTCCGTCACAAAGTCTATCTGTACCAAAGGCTCGCCGCCCGTGCAGGTAATTCCGCCGTTTTTCATGAACTCTTTTACCGAGTCATATTCCGCCAGCAGACTTTCAACCGTCCTCTTTGTACCCGTGCCTATCTTCCAAGTATCAGGATTGTGACAGTAAAGACACCGCATAGGACAGCCCTGAAAGAAAATAACAAACCTTATCCCCGGTCCGTCCACCGTACCAAAGCTTTCCGTAGAATGTATAAATCCCTCCATGGGATATCCCTCCTTTTCTTGCTTGCACAAACCATTCTGTATGGGACGGCGCCCTCGACGTCCCGTTTCTGCTCGCTCACAAATTTATATCACCGCACACCTATCCGCAAAAAGCAACAAACGAGCGGCAGCTCTCATCAACATAAAACAAGATGTTCCATGTAAGACGACGCCGACCGCCCGTGTGCATATTATCCGCAAAGAAACTCATTCTATGCGGCAAAGCTCAAATTAAAGGCTCTTGTGGAACGTTCTTGAAATAACGTCGTCCTGCTGCTCCTTAGTAAGCTTTACAAAGTTTACAGCGTAGCCTGAAACTCTGATAGTGAGCTGTGGATACTTCTCAGGGTGAGCCTGAGCGTCCAGCAATGTTTCTCTGTTAAGTACATTTACATTAAGGTGATGACCGCCTTTTTCAGCATATCCGTCAAGAAGTCCGATAAGGTTGTCTACCTGTGCCTCTGTTGGTTCAAAGTTTGCCATAGTATTACATTCCTTTCTTAGTATTTATGGAAAACAAGCGGAGAACGAACCTCCGCCGTTTTCTAAAATAGGGAGTTAATCTTCATCTCTGTCAACAGCGTCCTCTTCTGTAGGCTGACAGCAAGCCGTCTTGCCGTCACCGCCACAATCGGAAGTGCTGTAAGTTTTAACGTTCAGACCTTCTTCAGTTTCGTCAACGTCTATCGTAAGATGACCCTGACCGCCCATCATAAGTCTGTCAATGACGTCAACAAGCTCGTTTACCTGAGCCTCGTCCTCGTCCTTTTTAACATTAAACCCCATCTTCGTTAAGCTCCTTAGCTATGCTTTCGATATCAAGGTCGCCCATGAATACCTTGTCGTCCTTGCCAAGAGCGTCAGGAATGATAGAGAATGTGTTTGAGATACCGTCCTGAGCGTGTCTGAATGGCAGCTTAGCAACTGAAGAAAGTGAAGCAGAAGCGCCGTGAGTATCTCTGCCGTGCATTGGGTTAGCACCAGGAGCAAGAGGCACACCGATCTTTCTTCCGTCAGGTGTAGAACCAGTCTTCTTACCATAAACAACGTTAGATGTGATAGTAAGGATAGACATTGTAGGAACACCATCTCTGTATGTGTGGTGCTTTCTGATCTTGTCCATAAATGTTCTAACGAGGTCAACTGCGATCTTGTCAACTCTCTCGTCATTGTTGCCATACTTAGGGAAATCGCCCTCAACTTCGTAATCTGTAACGATTCCGTCCTCATCTCTGATGCACTTTACCTTAGCGTACTTGATAGCAGAAAGTGAGTCAGCAACAACTGACAGACCTGCGATACCTGTAGCGAAGTATCTCTTAACATCTCTGTCATGAAGAGCCATCTGAACTCTCTCATAAGAATACTTATCGTGCATATAGTGGATAACGTTCAGTGTATTTACATAAAGACCAGCCAGCCACTCCATCATATCGTCATACTTAGCCATTACATCATCATAATCGAGGTAATCGCCTGTAACTGGACGATACTTAGGACCAACCTGTATCTTAAGTCTTTCGTCAACACCGCCGTTGATAGCGTAAAGCAAGCACTTAGCAAGGTTAGCTCTTGCACCGAAGAACTGCATTTCCTTACCGATCCTCATTGAAGATACACAGCAAGCGATAGCGTAGTCGTCGCCGTGTGTAACTCTCATAAGGTCGTCGTTCTCGTACTGGATAGCAGAAGTCTTGATAGAAGTCTTAGCACAGAACTTCTTGAAGTTTGCAGGAAGCTTTGTGCTCCACAGAACTGTCATGTTCGGCTCTGGTGCAGGGCCAAGGTTCTCAAGTGTGTGGAGATATCTGAATGAAGTCTTTGTTACCATTGGAACGCCGTCGATAGAAACGCCGCCGATAGACTCTGTTACCCAAGTTGGGTCGCCTGAGAACAGTGAGTTATACTCAGGTGTTCTTGCAAACTTAACCAGTCTGAGCTTCATGATGAAGTGGTCAACAAGCTCCTGAGCCTCCTGCTCTGTGAGGATACCTCTGTCCATATCTCTCTTGATGTAGATATCGATAAATGTAGAAGTTCTGCCAAGTGACATTGCAGCACCGTTCTGCTCCTTAACAGCAGCAAGGTAGCCGAAGTACAGCCACTGGATAGCTTCCTTAGCGTTCTTAGCAGGACGTGAGATATCATATCCGTAGATCTCGCCAAGCTTCTTGAGTTCGCCAAGGGCTCTGATCTGCTCAGAAAGCTCTTCTCTGAGTCTGATGTTCTTAGAAGTCATTCTTACCAGTGAAGTAGCAAGCTGATCCTTCTTGTCTTCAACGAGATAGTCTATACCATAAAGAGCAACTCTTCTGTAGTCGCCTATGATTCTTCCTCTGCCGTAAGCGTCTGGAAGACCTGTGATGATAGCAGCGTGTCTGGCAAGCTTCATCTCAGGTGTGTAAGCGTCAAAAACGCCCTGATTGTGAGTTTTTCTATATTCAGTAAAGATCTTTACAACTTCAGGATCAACTGTGTAGCCGTTCTGCTCGCAAGCATTCATAGCCATTCTGATACCGCCGAAAGGCTGAAGAGAACGCTTGAAAGGCTTGTCAGTCTGGAAACCAACGATCTTTTCAAGATCCTTGTTAAGGTAACCAGGGCCGTGTGAGGTGATAGTAGAAACGATCTTAGTGTCCATATCGAGAACACCGCCGGCTTCTCTCTCCTTCTTTGAAAGCTCCATTACCTGTTCCCAGAGCTTAGTAGTTGCTTCTGTAGGGCCTGTAAGGAAGCTGTCGTCACCGTCATATGGTGTGAAGTTCTTCTGGATAAAATCACGAAGATTGATAGAAGTGTTTGACCATCTGCCGGGCTTAAAGCCTTCCCATTCGTCATAAAACTGTCTTTCCATTTTATACTCTCCTGACATAAGATTTCGGGCAGCACATATTACCTCAATATTCTGTATTGCATACCTATTAATAATACTACCGCTCGTATGTTAAAATAATAACATACTTCAAAATCAAAGTCAAGTCACATTCAGAAATATTACTCTTACGCCATACTTCTTTCATATGTTAGAATTGGTTACCCAATTCACGGAAAATTATTTGAATAAAAAAAGTGATCGCCTCCAAAAAGCCCAAACATTTTTTGCAACAAAAGCGGTGCAGAGCATTCCGCTCCGACACCGCTTTGTAATTGATTTTTTTGCAATTGTTCTATTGCTTTTCTGCACCGCTTAGTAGGCTTGTTCCTATTAAGGCTCTGCCTCAAGCTCCGACAGAGCTTTGCCCTGTACCTTTTGCTCGCTTCACTCGTGTGTGCTTTTACTTTGTGTTGGTGATTTGCTCGGTATGGCGCTGCCATTCCTCACTCCTCACTTAAAAACTACGCTCTCTCGACTTTGAGCAGATTTGTCGTTCCGCTCATTCCAAGCGGTACTCCTGCTGTAATAACGACAAGGTCGCCCTTCTTCAGATAGCCAAGCTCCACAGAACGCTCCAGAGCGTGTCTGATGAGTTCGTCAGTGTTTGTTTTCTCTTCGATAACGCCTGCTCTGATACCCCATGAAAGGCTGAGCTGATGATATGTTGTATCGTCAGTTGTAAGTGCGATTATAGGACAGTTCGGACGGAATTTTGAAAGCGTTCTTGCTGTTGTTCCGCCCTTTGTAACTGTCAGGATCGCTACAGCATTAAGGTCATGGGCAGTTGTAACAGTAGCGTGTGAGATAGCGTCAGTGATAGATGAATTTCTCTCATCTGCTCTTTTCTTGAAACGTGAGATATAGTCGATATCCTTTTCGGTCGTTTCTGCGATAAGGCTCATAGTCTTGACAGCCTCAACAGGATATTTACCTGCGGCAGTTTCCCCTGAAAGCATTATAGCAGACGAGCCGTCATATATAGCGTTTGCAACGTCGGTTATCTCGGCTCTTGTAGGACGTGCGTTTGTTATCATAGACTCCAGCATCTGAGTTGCTGTGATAACGTTCTTGCCTGCGTTGTAGGCTTTTCTGATAAGCTCTTTCTGTATAGCAGGTATCTGCTCGAAAGGTATCTCAACGCCCATATCTCCTCTTGCTACCATTATTCCGTCAGCAGCGTCAAGGATCTCGTCGATGTTGGCAACACCCTGAGCGTTTTCTATCTTAGCGATAATTCTAGGATTGAACCAGCCAAGGCTCTGGGTAAATTTTCTAAGATAAATAACGTCAGCGCCTGTTCTTACGAATGAAGCTGCGATATAGTCAAATCCCATTTTTGCGCCAAATTCAAGGTCAGCCATATCAGCGTCAGAGATATAAGGCATAGAAAGGTTTACGTCAGGAACGTTGATACCCTTGTGGTCGGAAACAACTCCGCCGTGGATAACTTCGCAGACGATATCGGTGTTGTCAACTCTGGTAGCTTTCAGCTCGATATTTCCGTCATTAATAAGTATTCTAGTGCCTACAGAAACGTCCTTTGGAAGCTGTGGGAATGTGATAGAGCAGATAGTTTCATCACCCTCCACTTCTCTTGTGGTAAGTGTGAATGTATCGCCGTCCTTGATAGTAACAGGCTTGTGATCCTTAAAGTTTTTAAGTCTTACCTCAGGTCCTTTTGTATCAAGAAGAGTTGCAATATTAACGCCAAGTTCTTCCCTTAGCTTGCATACAGTTTCAAAACGAGCCTTATGAACACTGTGGTCAGAGTGTGAGAAATTGAATCTCGCAACGTCCATGCCGTTTTTCATAAGCTCACGCATAATGTTTTCGTCATCTGTGGAAGGTCCGATAGTGCATACGATCTTAGTTTTTTTCATTTTTACTCTCCTAACATACATTACCATTTCAACGCATTAGCGTTTTAATCCAAAAAATAAATCTTTTTAATTTATTATAACCGATTTTAACTTAATCGTCAATAGCGCAATGTATAATTTGTGTAAAATTGAAAGACAAAATCATACATTTTTTCAAAACAAAAAAACGGACGGTCTTAATAACCGCCCGTTGAACATCTTATCTTCCGAAGCAATCCTCGCAAAGCTCACGAAGATCCTTTGCCGCCTTTTCAATATCAGGCTGAGAAACCACCGCAGAAACTACCGCAGCGCCGTCAATACCCATACCCTTAAAGTTCGGCACAGTTTTTTGATTAACTCCGCCTATTATTACGATAGGGATATCCACAGCGGCTCTTATTTCTACAAGTTGTTCCTTTGTGACAGCTCTTGCGTCTGTCTTTGTGTTGGTGGCATACATTGCACCAACGCCAAGGTAATCTGCACCGTCTGCCTGTGCTTTTTTAGCTTCTTCAAGAGTTGCCGCAGAAATACCTATTATCTTGTCCTCACCGAGGATTTTTCTTGCAACCGCACATGGCATATCGCTCTGTCCCAGATGAACGCCTGCACAATCAACAGCCTGTGCAATATCAAGTCTGTCGTTGATGATAAGCGGCACATTGTATTTGTCCGTTATCTTTTTTACTCTGACTGCAAGCTCATAGAATTCTCTTGAAGTGCAGTCCTTCTCTCTTAGCTGGATAACTGTACAGCCGCCTTTTACACCCTCCTCTACCGACTGCTCGATAGTTTCGCAGGACATAAGTCCACGGTCAGTGCAGAGATAAAGCGTGTAGTCAATTTTCGATTTGTCCATTTTTTTACCCTCTTATCTTTTATCATAAAATAACTTCCATACCTGTCTTGTATGGCTTCAGCCCTGCTTTTTCGTAAAATTTTCTTGCCGATGGATTACACTCCCACACGTTGAGAGTAACATTATAACAGCCCTGCTCCTTAGCGAATTTCTTCACTGCCTCGTAAAGCACCGAACCGATATGCTGACCTCTGCAATTTTCATCAACGCACAGATCGTCGATATACAAAGTCTTTATATCCGTTAGAACATTGTCGCCCTTATGCTCCTGAAACACACAAAAAGCGTAGCCCTTCATCACATCATTTTCATCAACTGCGGCAAATATAGGCTTAGTTTTATCCTTGAGCATAGCTTTAAGCTCGTTATCAGTATACTTTTTCGCACCCTCTTTAAAAAGGTCAGGTCTGCCCTGCTGATGAACTCTCTCTACCTGATAGAGCAGGCTGTTCATTTGCGGTATATCCTTTTCACAAGCAAATCTTACGGTCATTTTTCATTCTCCTTTGTATGAAAAAGTATAATATGCAATGCAAACGGACGAACACTGTTCGCCCACGCAAGCAACATCACCACATAAAATTTAGTGGCATCACATTGATATGATACCACTAAATCTGAAATATTGCAATACTAAACTTCTTCTATCTTAGCCTTAGCCGCAAATACCTGACTATTCATTTTGCTGATTGCGTCAATGATAGAAATATGGAAGCTTCCTGAGCCTATCTCTCCAGCATTTTCATATGCGAACTCACCTGCTATTCCCATGCTTGCAATGCCTGTTACAGCGGCGGTATACATATCGTCGCAAGCACCTGCAAATGAGCCTACAAGTCCTGTTGTCATACAGCCTGTGCCTGTTACCTTTGAAAGATATGGGTGACCGTTTGATATCCTTGCGACTCTTTTTCCGTCTGTTATTGTATCCACCGCACCAGTGATAGCTGCAACGCAGTTATACTTTGCGGCTGTTTTTTTCGCAACGGAAACAGGGTCGTTTTTCTCGTCAGCTTCCGAGGTGTCAACACCCTTTGTGGAAACTTCTAGTCCTGCAAGATATGACATTTCAGAAAGGTTTCCTCTGAGTATGCTTATTTTCACATTTTCAAGTATACGCTTTGCAGTTTCATTTCTGAAATTTGATGCGCCTGCTCCAACCGGGTCAAAAACCACAGGAACGCCAAGTTCGTTGGCTTTCTTTCCAGCAGCTACCATTGACTCGACCGTTCTTGCATTGAGAGTACCCATGTTTATAACGAGAGCCTTTGAGATAGAAGTTATATCTGCTGCTTCTGCGATATCGTCTGCCATGATAGGCGAAGCGCCAATGGCGAGAATGCAGTTTGCAACGTCATTTACAGTAACATAATTTGTGATACAATGCACCAAAGGGCATATATCTCTTACCTTGTCTGCTGCTTTCGCACAGCTTTCAATTATAGTGCCCATTATGCTCTTACCTCCTTTGAGAAGCCAAGGAAATTATCAAATACTTTTGCCTTTTTAAGAGCTGTAACGAATGCGCCAACCATTGAGCCTGGGAACGCAAGGAGAGAGCCAAGTCCCAGAAGATTTCTGAGAAGTGCGGCTGTGAAGCCAACGCCCACTGCCCACGCAGGTCCAAGGAAAACTGCACCGATTATGTTTACAAGGTGCTGAACAGGTGCGCACTTTGAAGCGCCGATAGGGAACGAAACAAGCGAACCTACCACTGCAAGGGCTACCAATACTGCTGCGAATACCAATTTGTGAATGTTTGTCTTTTTCATTTTTATTCCTCCATATCGTATCGCACCGCCGAACGAAAAAGAGCAAGTTATCCAGCGGCGCACAGACCGTGGCTATGCTATCCGCTCACGATCTGACGTAAATTATTTTCGGTCGGTGCTCCATTGCACCCTCTCACCCCGAAACACGGGTTCCCTCGCTGAATACTTTTTATGAAAAAGTTCGCAAGACGCTCCTCTTGCACATTACATTCTTTTTATATCTGCTCTCATGTAATTGTCCGATTTTTCGTACAATTGTCGAGCTGACATTCAATTTTTATATCATGCGGGCGAACGCCGTTCGCCCCTACATCGAGTTTTCTACTTCTCTGAGCAGAATTTCACTTCTTTGCCCTCGAGTATCATGTTTGTTGTTCTAACGGCACACATCTTGCCGCACATTGAGCAGGTATGTCTGTCGGCAGGTGGGGTCTGCTCAAAGAATCTTCTTGCCTTTTCACCGTCAAGTGCTATCTCGAACATTTCGTCCCAATCCATTTTGTGACGTGCCGCTGCCATTTTATCGTCGATATCTCTTGCACCCTTTACGCCCTTTGCGATATCTGCGGCATGGGCTGCTATCTTGCTGGCGATAATGCCCTCCTTAACGTCGTCAACGTCAGGAAGTCTGAGATGCTCGGCAGGGGTAACATAGCAGAGGAAGTCTGCACCGCTTGCTGCGGCGATAGCTCCGCCGATAGCTGATGTGATATGGTCATAGCCAGGGGCGATATCTGTTACCAGAGGTCCAAGTACATAGAAAGGTGCGCCGTGGCATATCTTCTTTTCCATTATCATATTTGCGGCGATCTCGTTCATTGCCATATGACCCGGACCCTCTACCATTACCTGAACGTCCTTTTCCCACGCTCTCTTTGTGAGGTTGCCAAGCTCGATAAGTTCGGAGATCTGAGCGGCGTCGGAGGCGTCTGCAAGACATCCCGGGCGGAGTGCGTCGCCAAGTGAGATAGTAACGTCATACTCTCTGAGTATTTCAAGCACCTCGTCATAATACTCGAAGAATGGGTTTTCATTGCCTGTCATCATCATCCATGCGAAAAGCAGTGAACCGCCACGGGAAACGATATTCATTTTTCTTCCCTCACGTCTGAAAGCTTCGATTGCACGTCTGTTGATACCTGCGTGGATAGTCATAAAGTCAACGCCCTCTTCTGCATGGGCTTTTACTACCTTAAGAAAGTCCTGAGCGGATATCTCAAGGAGGTCTTTATCGAGGTAGCCGATAGCGTCATACATAGGAACAGTGCCTATCATGGCAGGCGACTTTGCTACTAGCTCTTTTCTGAAAGTATTGGTCTTGCCGTAGTTTGACAGATCCATGATAGCTTCAGCGCCGAACTTGATAGCCATATCCACTTTCTGCATCTCAATGTCATAATTCTTAGCGTCCCCTGAGATACCGAGGTTTACATTTATCTTAGTTTTAAGACCTTTACCGATACCCTCGGCAGAGAGAGCAGTATGGTTTACGTTGGCAGGGATCGCCACCTGACCTGCTGCAACAAGAGCCATAAGCTCGTTTACGTCCATATTTTCTTTCTTAGCCACTGTTTCCATTTCAGGGGTAACGATACCCTTTTTAGCGGCTTCCATTTGAGTTTTATAATTTCTCATAGAACAGTTCCTTTCAAATCGTAATAGTCATAAAAGTGATTAACGGGGCTATGTCCTTTGCCCACTGTGAATGATTTTTCTATTGCCTCGGTGATATAGTTTTTCGCCTTTGTTACAGCGGAGAGCATATCCATACCGTGGGCAAGGTTTGCAGTTATGGCAGATGACAAAGTACAGCCAGTGCCATGGGTATTAGGCGAATCAACACGCTTGCAGGCAAGCTTATGAACGCCCTCTGGGGTACAGAGATAATCCACAGCATCGCCAGTGAGATGACCGCCTTTGACGAGGACGTTTTTTACGCCCATATCCATTATTATCCTTGCGGCTTTTTCCATGTCGTTTTCATTCTTTATCTCCAAGCCTGAGATAGCTTCGGCTTCGGGGATATTCGGTGTAAGGAGCGTAACTATAGGAAAGAGCTTTTCCCTCATGGTGGAAACAGTTCCGCCCTCAGAGAGAGCGTCGCCGCTTGTAGCGACCATGACGGGATCGCAGACGATAATACTTGGTTTATACTCATTAAGCTTATCCGCAACTGCTGAAATGATTTCGGCAGTTGGGAGCATACCGAGTTTTACGGCATCGACGTGGATATCCTCAAACACTGCGTCTATCTGTTTTTGTATCTCCTCAACGGGTACGTTGAAAACAGACAGCACACGGGTAGTATTTTCAGCGACGACAGAGGTAATAACGCTCATGCCGAAAGTTTCATTAGCGCTGAAGGCTTTAAGGTCGGCTTGTATACCTGCGCCACCGGAGCAATCCGAGCCTGCCACTGACAAACATTTTAACATACTTTATTCCTTTCTTATGGAAAAGGGGAAACAAAAAACCTCCTGACCATGCAGGAGGTAAATTTACACAAAACTTGCTTCCTACACTGGTCTTGACCAACAGGTTCAAAGGGTCAGGTTTTACCTTCTCAACCCAGCTTTTTGCCTGGGTCCCCCTGCAAACTTTATTCGATTTTTCGCAGTTTTTCTGCTTTTTTATTATAACACCGGTCAGCGAGATTGTCAAGGAAAAATTGTGTAGATATCGCAAGTATTATCGAGCAAACAAAATCGGGCTGTCGAGGGCGCCAGCCCCTACATTTACATTTGAAAATTTGCCGATACAGTGCTATGAAACCAAGTTGGCGAACAAAGGTCGCCCCTACAGCTATTCGACAGTTTGTTATGCCGCAAGATCGCTTTGCTTTACAGTATTCTCCTGATAGTGTTTATCTTTCCGCAATACTTGATATTTGCAAGAGGCTGTATTCTGATCCCATAATATGTACTCATAGCATGGACTATTTTCCCACCGCCTATATACATTGCTACATGGCCATAGTTATTACAGATTATCAGGTCGCCTGCTTCTATATTCTTCAAAGACACTGCTTTTCCCATTTTCGCCTGCGAATATACGCTGTTATACATATTCACACCAGCTTTTCTATAGGCTTGCATTGTCAATCCACAGCAGTCCGTTGCCTTATACTTTGTTCCGCCCCAGACATATCTTCCGCCGTTCATGCTTGCGGCATAATCAACGGCTGTTTTTATTCTTGCTTTTCTCTCAGGTGTACGCTTCACACCTTTTCCTACCTTGACGTACTTACACTTATGATCACCTTCATTGATAAGGACATAATTTGCTCCGCCGATATTCTTGTTCTGACCTGCCACACGCTTATTTTTATCAGTAGTGAGAGTACCCGACACAGCCACAGAGGCTTTTGTTTTTGAGGATTTCTTGAACCTACCATTTTTAAAGCTATAAAGCTGAACGTTTTTATCTATATAATAGTATGTTTTTGATGCCGTCTTTACGTTGAGGACCGATGACTCTGACTTGGCACTGCCGTTTACCGCTTTGACGGTGACTTTATATTTTGTGTAAGCTTTAAGATAAAGCTTGCCGTCATTGGTTATATTTATATAGTTATCCTTTTTAAGTGCCTGCCATGTATATTTTCTTACATAGCGTCCGTTTACATAGACCTCAAATGTAGTCTTTGGTGAAAAGCTGGTGAGATTTTTTACTCCTGCTTCTATTTTGTTTGAATACGCTTGTCTTTTTATCAAAACAGGTTTTGTCATCGAGTCAGCAGCAGAAGCTGTTATAACATTCACATAAGTCTTAGCGGATCCCTGCGGTGCAAATGCCACAAAGCTTATCATTATAACTGATGAAATTATCACTGCTGTTATTTTTCTTATTATGTTGATAACGGATCAGTCCTTTCCAGTTTTTTGTATTCATGTACTTATACGATTTCATTTATACTACTATACACCATAAATTATTACAATCTGTAATAATTAAGTTTCTATTTTGTAAACCTTTATGATAGTATTATACATTTCTGTTTATCATTAGTATATCAATCTCCTATTATAATGCAGTTGTTGGTGTTTTCTTTCATTATCATGAACGGCATATCATTCTTTATTAATATTATATAAATATAATTTATGACAATCTTACAAATATAAGAAAAACATCATCTTATGGTTTGGTCGATTTAATCAAGCAAATTCTATAAATTAGTATTAGTCTTTTGCGTCATTTGCGAAAACGTTTGCTACCATAAAATTACAGTATTCTCAAAGGTTGAGAACGATATGTGAAAACTAAAATTATTTTGCGTAAATTAATTGTGAAAAGTGACAAAAAAGCCGTTCACAATCAGTGAAAAAGTTCTGAAAATTAATTTTTTATAAATAAAATATTGCGAATACCATTGACAAACATAGTTTACTGTAGTATAATTTCATTAGAAATTACAGAAAACGTTTAAGTTCAGTACGAGGTATATATTTATAGTGGGTATAATGGAGGTCACGCTGATGAAAAGCATTAATTTTATGGGCGACAATGGTTTCAAAAAAGCACTTGAGAGCGTTGGTGTAACTGCAAGCAGCAGTATCAGCAGCGAGAAGATCTCGGGCTGTTTTAAATATGTTACGGCTGACGATATGTGTATTATCACTGGATACTGCGGTGACAGCCATATCGAAGTGCTGGAGCTTCCTTTTGAGCTTCGTGGCAAAAAGGTCATAGCTGTTGCAGGCGGTGCTTTCGCACATCTTTACGACCTTAAATGTGCTGTTATCTCAAAGGACGTTGTTATCATCGGAAGAAAGGCATTTTACAAATGCTGTTCACTGGTGAATGTGACTATACCTGAGAGCGTAAGGTTTATTGGTGAGATGGCATTCTGCGGTTGTGAATCTCTGAGATTTGCGACTATACCTGACGGTGTGGAAAGGATACTGCCTTTCACATTCTACAATTGCGACAGTTTGGAGAGAGCTGACCTGCCTGAGAGCGTAAGAGAGATCGGTGAGTCTGCATTCGGTTTCTGCTCTTCAATGAAAGAAATTTGTCTTAATGAAAATATAGTTTCCATAGGAAACGGAGCTTTCCAGAACTGCATTTCTCTGAGAGAGCTTGAGATACCGACAGCTATGATCGAGATCGCAGAGAATGCTTTCACATTCTGCTCAGGTCTGGAAGCGGTCTCTATACCATTTGGAATCGAGGCTGTTGGCGACTACGCATTCTTCGGCTGCTCTGCTCTGAAAAAGGTTGAGTTCGCAGGATCTGTAAGAAAGATAGGCGAGTGTGCATTTGCACTTTGTGAGAAGCTCGAGAGCGTTTATCTTCCTGATTCCGTTAGCAGAATAGGCAAGAGAGCGTTTGCTCAGAATACTGTAGTTAAGACGGTGAGGATATCAGGCAAGATCGCCTATGTTGGAAGCGAGGCTTTCCGTGGCTGTAAGGCTTTGAGAGAAGTTGTTATCCCATCATCTGTGAAGAAGCTTGGCGCAAAGGCTTTCGTGGATTGCTCTGAGTTAAGAAGCGTTGTTATTCAGCATGGTGCCGATGGCATTGCGGAGGACGCTTTTGAGAGAGGTGCAGCCTTGATCACTGCTGACGCTGTTCCTGCACTTGATGACGAAACATTCAGGATAGCCGAGGCTGTTTACAACAAAAATTTCGCTTTATAAAATATATAACCTCTGGATCGGGGCGGCAGCTTTTAAGTTGCCGCCCTTTTTCTGTCTATTTGCAAGTGGGATATAATAATCCAAGTCGGTAGGATATAGGTCATTGTCGGAGGTACATAAAAAACGAGCGACCAAAGGTCGCCCTGCGATATGTAAACAAAAAAAATACGCTCTGCTTAACGCAGAACGTATTCAGTGGGGTGGGTAGTGAGATTCGAACTCACGGTCTTCAGTGCCACAAACTGACGCGTTAGGCCAGCTACGCTATACCCACCATACATATTAGAAGAAAATACTCGCAGCAGATTTTCATCTGGAACGAGTTTAATGGTACGCCATACTGGATTCGAACCAGTGACCTACCGCTTAGAAGGCGGTTGCTCTATCCAACTGAGCTAATGACGCATACTGTACTCATTGATATCTCAAACCCGGATAAAAGTTTAAGATATATTGGAGCGGGTGATGGGAATCGAACCCACATGACCAGCTTGGAAGGCTGGAGTTCTACCACTGAACTACACCCGCATACTGCCTGACCAGGCTTTTTTGGTGGTCTTTCAAGCTTACCGCTCAATCAACGATATTTATTATACCACTACAAGAGCCTTTTGTCAAGCACTTTTTTATATTTTTTTCATCTAAACTCAACTTTGTGCAACTTTACTTATTTGTTCTTCTTATGTTGTTTCATTTTATTCACTATAACATCTTTGAACAAAAAGCCAACGATACCTGCTACGAGAGCTACTCCAAGCACCACAAGTGCAACTGTGAAGTTGCCGCTTTTTACATTGCTCCCCAAAATCGTGGAGAGCATTATTGCCGGAAGTCTGCAAGGCATGACATAATAGAAAAAATCCTTCTTGCTTATGGGAGTCAGGGGGACGATATATGAGATAACGTCCTTGGGTATTCCCGGTATGAGATAGAGGATTATAAGGATAACGGTTAACTTTTTCTCATTTTGCAGGAATTTGAATTTTTTTAGCTGTTTCTCGTCAACAAAGGCTTCCACTATCGGTCTGCCAAATTTTTTCACAAGCACGAATATTGCCATTGTGCCAAGGAGCGTACCTAAGAATGATAGCAACCCGCCCCAGAACCAGCCGAACAGCACTCCACCCACCACTTGTATAGGCGGTATGACCGCTATGACCACTTGAAGAGCTTGTATGAAAGTAAAGATAAGCACTCCCACAATGCCACTGTAGTTATCAAGCTTACGCTCCAAGGCTGCAATGCCTGCCTTGCTGTGAAGCGCTTTTATAAGAGGTATACACGCCACTGCAGCCATTGCTATGACCGCTATTATTGCAACAAGGCTTATTATCTGTATTTTTTTCTTGTGCCTTGCAGTTTGTATTTTCGCCTCGTTTAATATTTCTTTCTCTTGTTCTTCGTTCATAAAAACGTCACCGTCATTTTCTTCTGAGTATTTTTTTCCTAAACCAATTTATGTACATATCTGTCAACTGTGTGAGGGCATAGTCATAAATAAAGAAAAACAGGTTTGCCGCCGCCCACAGAACAAGCACGGCATACTTGCCAAACATCTCCATGCCCTCGAGCATATCTACCGAAGTAAAGATATACTGAAATGCCAAAAAGAAGATGACTATCGCCACATTGAACACTGCGAGCTTTATTGCCCACGCCAACAGGCGGTTTTTCTTTTGGTCGAGATAATATTTAAGTATTGGATAATACCCCATGAACAATATGAAAAGCAGGGTCGCTTCGTAATTTGGGGTCACGAAAATGCTCAGCAGGCTCACTGCACAATAGGTGGCTATCGCCCAGTTTTTATCCACCTCCACTATCATCACCACCATCATAAAGCCGGCGAAGGTAGGGATAGTATAATCGAGCATGGGCAAAAAGCTGCTTGAAAACATCAAAAGCAGGCAGACAGCAGAACATATGCCGCCAAGTGCCACACGGAAGGCTATTTTATTTCTCATGGGTCTTTAGCAGCACGGTATAAGGTCGCCGCCCATCATTTCACAACAGCAGTCTGCACAGCAAAGGGAGGAACAGCAATCTGGTCCGCTCATGCCGCCTGCTCGGTAGCCTTGGGTTGGGTTGCCGCTCATATAACCGCTTCGCTGTCTGTTCATCTGGGCTAACACGCTTTGATACTCCATGTTATTTGGGTCGAGCTGGACGGCTCTTGTGAAGTTGTTATAAGCCTCATTGAGCCAGCCTCTGCGGTGGCAGATAGTGCCTTTGAGGAAATACCACTCGGCATTTCTTTCGGAGGCGGACACATTATCAAGTATCTGATCTGCCTGTGTGTAGCTTCCGCTTTGGATAAGGCTTCTGATATAGCCTGAGTCAAAGCCCTGCGAAGAGGCATAGCCGTCATAGCCGCTTTCTGCGGACTGGTATCCTCCCCCACGTCTTGAAGTCATGATCTGATCATAGGCGGCGTTTATCTCGGACATTTTCTCCTCAGCCACGTCAGCTAGGGGGTTATCCTGATACTGGTCGGGGTGATATTTTTTTACAAGCTCTTTATAAGCTGATTTTATTTCAGCGTCTGAAGCTGTTGGGGATACACCTAAAATTTTATAAGGGTCTTTGGAGATCATTGATCGTTATTTCCTTTCCTGTTATTGCGGAATTTTCCGCTTCTTATTTGAGTATAGACATTTTTAAGTCCAAGATACACGATATTATCAAGTATATCACGATATCTTTTAAGATCGAGCTTCACATAGATATCTGCTATTTCGCCCAGTGTGAAATTTATGCTGTCATCACAAAAGGCGTGAACTTTTTTGAGATAGTCCGCATTTATGCCCTCGGTGAGTGGAAATTTTGTAAGGAGCGGATTGTAGCTTTCACTCTCGTGGTCGTCAGGCAGGTCGTCAAGAGCGTCGCAGATATAGATAAATCTGCCGAGGAGGTAGCCGAATCGTTCAAGGAGCGGTCGGCGTTCATCCTGCCTGGTGCAAAGATTCCCTGCAACGGCTTGCATCATAAGTGCGGTAGGTTCGCAGGCAAGGTCTATGCCTGCTGTTTTTTCACGCTCTATTTTATTTTGCAATTTCATTGCGTTTTCAACGGCAGGGGCAAGATCCGGATAGAGGCAAGCCGCTTTTTTATAGGGCTTTTTGAAAAAAGGCAGAAGTGCAAATGCGGCAAGCTTGCCTTTTAGCCCTTTATCAGCTATATCGTCACGGAGCTTATGATACGTGAGTATCACGGCGGCTGAGGACGTATATTTAAGATTGCAGGTACACTTTGCGCACATGGTCTTTTTAAGAGGGTGTGCGATACAGCGTTGCTTTTCTGCGTCAAGCTTCACTCCCCTCACAGAGAGATCCATAAGGGAGAGAAATGCGAAATCGTAGCTAAGGGTAAAGCGTGTCACAAAGCCATAGCGCCTGCCCATATCCTTACAGAGTCCGCAGTAGACAGCTTTATAGATATCATATTCAAACATTCGCATATATGGTTTGAAAGGGCGGACATATCCGAACATAGGCACTCCTTAGGTTTTCGTTTCTATACATTATAAAACACGATTGTGTATATCCCGTGAAATATATAACATTATACAACAATTTTAAGATAAAAGTCAATAATTTTTATGATAAAAATAAGGTGGCAGAGTACAAAAAGGGCGACCTTGGGTCGCCCTTACAATTTTATAATGTTACATTGTAAAACGTAAATCAATTAATTTGTGCGGTAACAAGACGGGCGAACGCTGTTCGCCCCTACGTCACGTCACTGCAAACTGTGAGTTATAGAGATCGGCATAGAAGCCGTTCTTTGCCATAAGCTCATCATGACTTCCCTGCTCTACTATGTGTCCTGAATCCATTACTATGATAGTATCTGCGTTCTTGATAGTAGAAAGTCTATGGGCGATTATAAAGCTCGTTCTGCCCTGCATCATTTTCTCAAAGGCACGCTGTACCAATATCTCGGTACGGGTATCTATAGACGATGTAGCTTCGTCCAGAATGAGCATTGGCGGCAGGGAGAGCATTACTCGTGCGATACAGAGAAGCTGTTTCTGTCCTGCGGAGATAGTGCTGTAGCTGTCTGAAATAACGGTATCATAGCCCTTTGGCAGACGCTTTATAAAGCCGTGACAATGGGCTGACTTGGCGGCGGCTATCATTTCTTCCTCGGTGGCGTCAGGCTTACCGTAGCAGAGGTTCTCTCTTATGGTGCCTGTTTTCAGCCACGTTTCCTGCAAGACCATGCCGTACATACTTCTCATGGAGTCACGGGTACAATCCTTTATAGGCTCGCCGCTTATGCGTATCTCGCCGCTGTCGGTGTCGTAAAATCTCATAAGGAGGTTTATCATGGTGGTCTTGCCGCAGCCTGTTGGTCCTACGATAGCTGTACGCTGACCGCTCTTTACATGGAGGTTAAAATTCTCAATAAGCTTCACATCAGGCACATAGCTAAATGACACGTTGTCAACGTCTAATGTGCCGTCAACGGAGGTAAGGACAGTAGCGTTAGAGCTGTCAGGTATCTCCTCTGTTTCATCTATGACCTCAAAGACACGCTTTGCAGAAGCGAATGCACTTTGAAGCTCGGTGATAACGCCTGATATTTCATTGAAAGGCTTTGTATACTGGTTCGCATAGGTGAGGAAACAGCTAAGGTTACCAACTGTGAAGCCCACGCCTTTTATTACAGAGAGTGCGCCCACGATACCGACAGCCATGTAGACGAGGTTGTTTACAAAACGTGTGCATGGGTTGGTGAGTGAGGAGAAGAATGTGGCGTTAAGTCCAACTTTCTGGAGTTTCAGGTTCACTTCTTCAAACTGCTCCTCAGCTTCTTCCTGATAGCCGAATGCTGTTACTACCTTCTGATTGCCTGTCATTTCCTCAACAAGGCTGGTCATATCGCCTCTTGCAACTGACTGCTGGTGGAAAAGCTTGAATGTGTTCTTGGCGATAAATCTTGCGACAAATAGGGAAAGCGGAGTGAGGATAACCACGATAAGGGTTATTTTCACGTTTATGGAGAGCATGAAGCCAAGTGTGCCAAAAATTGTACATACGCCTGTGAAGAGCTGTGAAAAGCCCATGAGAAGTCCGTCTGACACCTGCTCCAAGTCGGAGATTATACGGCTGATTATATCACCGTGAGGGTGGGAGTCGATATAAGAAAGTGGTAGCTTTTGGAGCTTAGCGAAAGCATCGTTTCGGATATCTCTTACCACGCAATAGGTTATCTTATTTGTACAAAGTGACATGAGCCACTGGGCAATGCCTGTTACGGTGACTGTTACGCCAAGCTTGATGATGATATTGATAATTCCGTCAAAATCTACAAGTCCCTTGGCTATGATAAGGTCAACGGCATTTCCCACAAGGATAGGTGCATAAAGCGTTGTTGCAACGGTTATGACTGCAAAGACCATAGACATGACGAACAGCCACATATGCGGTTTTGCGTATCTTAGAAGCGGTCTGAGAGCTGAGGTATCAAGCTTGTTTTTTGTGCTTTGCTTAGCCATTTGCCTGCGCCTCCTTTTCTGAAAGCTGTGAAAGGCATATTTCTTTATATACCTCGCAGCCGTTATAAAGCTCTGAATGAGTGCCGATACCGGCTATTTTGCCATCGTCAAGAACGATTATCTTATCGGCACTTTTTATAGATGAGATTCTCTGTGAAACTATGAAAACGGTCATGCCGCTTGTTTTTTCGTGGATAGCTTTTCTTAGTCTTGCATCTGTGGCAAGGTCAAGAGCGGAGGCTGAGTCATCGAGAATGAGTATCTCAGGATCACCAACCAATGCTCTTGCAATGGTAAGTCTTTGACGCTGACCGCCTGAGAGGTTTTTGCCCTCCTGCAAGATCATTTCGTCAAGCTTATCAGGCTTTTTCTCTACAAAATCTTTTGCCTGAGCGATATCAAGAGCGTTCCAGATATCCTCGTCCGTGGCGTTTTTATCACGCCACTGCATATTGTGTCTTATAGTACCCTTAAAGAGGACAGCTTTCTGAGGAACAATGCCTATCATACCTCTGAGCTGTGAGAATGGGTACTCCTTTACGTCAACGCCGTCAACGAGGACTTCGCCCTGACGGACATCATAAAATCTTGGGATAAGGTTGATAAGTGAGGTCTTACCTGAACCTGTACCGCCGATTATACCGATAGTTTCGCCTTTCATGGCTTTGAAGCTTATGTCCGAAAGAGAGTCGGCTTCGGCTGATGCGTATGAGAAGAAACAGTTCCTAAACTCTACGCATGGGGCATTACCGTCAGTTGCGACAGGCTTATTATCCTTATCGGATACACTTGGCTCCACAGCGAAAACGTCGTTTATTCTGATAGCGGAAGCCTGCATTTTGGTGATATTTGTAACGAGTATCGCCATAGCAAGGAGTGCCAAGAGTATCTGGTTCATATAGTTTACAAGGGCTATCACTTCGCCCTGTGAGATAAAGCCTGTATAAACCGTTTTGCCGCCGAACCAAATGATAGCGATGATAGCGAAGTTTACGATAACATAGGTGGCAGGGTTCATAAGGGCGGAAATTCTTCCTGCAATAATCTGCTGACGTCTAAGTTCTTCGGTATTATCAGCGAACTCTTTCTCCTCGTCTTTCTGACGGGAAAATGCTCTGATAACTCTTGCACCTGTGAGAGTTTCGCTTGTCATAAGGTTCGTTTTATCAAGCTTTTTTTGGATATTCTTATACTGCGGTATAGTGATGTGCATTATAAGGTAGATAACATAGGCAAGGCAAGGTGCGATTATCAGGAAGATAAGGGTAAGCTTCACTGAGATAGAGAATGCCATTATGATTGAGCCTAAAACGATAAAAGGTGAACGGAGGAAAAGACGAAGGAGGATATTCACGCCCTGCTGAGCGGTATTGATATCCGCTGTCATTCGTGTGACGAGGGTATGACTTCCAACGCTGTCTATTTCCGCATAGGACAGTGAATTGATATGCTTGAAAAGGTCACGTCGGAGGGCTGTTCCAAAGCCCAATGACGCTTTTGCGGCGAAATACTGAGCAGTCAGCGCACAAGCCAGACCACAGAAGGCGAGGAGAACAAGCACGCCACCCATTTTATAGATGTAGGGCTTATCTTGATTTTTTATACCCACGTCAATGATATTAGCCATAACGAGTGGCACTGCAAGCTCGAAGCAGGCTTCGATAAGCTTAAACAGCGGACCGATTATGCTTTCTTTTTTATAGTTTTTCAGATACCTAAAAAGCTTCAGCATTTTTCTATCTCCCAACTAAATAAAATCATATAAATTTTATTATATCATATGTTTTTGTACATTTGTAGACGAATAAGTTAATTCTTTAAAAAAGTGGGGATAATACAGGGGGGCAAAAAGTTCGCCCGTCTTTGTACACCGGCATGGTTTGTGATAATTCAAGCCTCGCACCTCCGAGCGGGACGCCGAGGGCGTCGTCCCCTACAATAATCATCGCCGCAGGCGATACCTTCATTCCTCATTCCTCATTCCTCATTCCTCACTCCTCACTCCTCATTCCTCACTCCTAACAAAAAGGGGGTTGACAAAAGGGCGAAAGTGTGCTATAGTCATATCAATAGGTTTAAATGCTATGACGGAAATAAGTAGCCTTTTGCGAAATTTCAGAGAGCTTTCGGTCGGTGCGAGAAAGCATTTCTACAAAGTGTGAATACATTCCTGAGCTGTTCGCTGAGAAAGCTTTTGCGTAAGGCGAAACGGTTTGCACACGTTACAGTGCTATGGCTTCGCTTTCTGCTGAGCCTGTAAGGTCGGGAGTTTCCCCGATAAACTGAGGTGGTACCACGATAATTCGTCCTCTGACAGATATTCTGTCAGGGGATTTTTTATTTATGTACCGCAAAAAAATAATACGGAGGTATGAAAAATGACAGTATTTGAAGAACTGAAAAGAAGAGGTCTTCTCGCTCAGCTTACTGATGAGGAGGAAATAAAGGAGCTTATCAACGCTGGTAAGGCAACTTTCTACATCGGCTTTGACCCGACCGCTGATTCACTCCACGTTGGTCACTTTATGGCGCTTTGCCTTATGAAGCGTTTGCAAATGGCAGGCAACAAGCCTATCGTTCTTATCGGAGGCGGTACGGCTATGATAGGCGACCCGTCAGGCAAAACAGATATGAGAAAAATGATGACAAAGGAAACTATCAACCACAATGTTGAATGTTTCAAAAAGCAGATGTCACACTTCATTGATTTTTCTGATGACAAGGCTATTATCGTAAACAATGGCGATTGGCTTCTCGACCTTAATTATGTTGATGTGCTTCGTGACGTTGGTGCTTGCTTCTCTGTAAACAAGATGCTTACATTCGAGTGCTACAAGCAGAGAATGGAAAGGGGTCTTACTTTCCTTGAATTTAACTACATGATAATGCAGTCCTACGATTTCTACAGACTTTTCCAGGATTACGGCTGTAATATGCAGTTCGGCGGTGACGATCAGTGGGCTAATATGCTGGGCGGCACTGAGCTTATCAGAAAGAAGCTTGGCAAGGACGCTTATGCAATGACTATCACTCTGCTTCTTAACTCTGAGGGCAAGAAAATGGGCAAAACTGAAAAGGGTGCTGTATGGCTCGACCCTGAAAAGACTTCTCCATACGAGTTCTATCAGTATTGGAGAAACGTTGGTGACGCTGACGTTATCAAGTGCCTGAAGATGCTCACATTCGTTCCTATCGAGGAGATAGAGGAAATGGAGAAACACATGGAGGGTGCTGAATACAACAAGGCTAAGGAGCTTTTGGCTTACGAGCTGACAAAGCTTGTTCACGGCAAGGAGGAGGCTGACAAGGCTGACGCTGCGGCAAAGGCTATTTTTGCAGGCGGTGGAAACAGCGACGATATGCCTAGCACGACTATTGCGGCGGCTGATCTTACTGACGGCAAGATAGGTATTCTTACGCTTCTTGTTAAGTGCGGTCTTTGTCCTTCAAACGGTGAGGCAAGACGTCTTGTTACTCAGAACGGTATTGCGGTGAATGGTGAGAAGTTCACTGACCCTAAGGGTCTTGTTGATCTCTCTGAGCCTGTTGTTATCAAAAAGGGTAAGAAGATCTTCCACAAGGCTATTGCGGAATAATATAGTACAAAAAACGGGTGGACAGAAGTTCACCCGTTTTTTGTATATGAATATATGGTACTTTGCAATATTCATAAACATTCACACAAAATACATATAAGGTTTAGCTATATTTAAAGTTATTCATATATACTTTTAATCAAAGGAAAGTTTACACGAAGCATACGAAAAAATCACGAAAAGAGGCGTGGATATGAATGGCAATCAGGAAGTGTTCAGACGGATAGAGAAAAAATATATCGTTGATGAACCGACTTATGAAAAGCTTATAAAAAAGCTCGATGGGCATTTTGTCAAAGACAGATATTACAAAAGCACTATCTGCAACATATATTATGACACACCAAGTCATCAGCTTGTAAGAAACTCCATTGAAAAGCCTGTTTACAAGGAAAAGCTGAGAGTGAGGAGCTACGGCGTACCTAATGATGAAGACATGGTCTTTGTGGAGCTGAAAAAGAAATACAAGGGTGTGGTCTACAAGAGGCGTATTGAAATGACCCTTGCACAGACCCGTGATTTCTTTGCAGGCAAAGAGGTACCTCATGATAATCCGCAGATAGAGAACGAGCTGAAATATTTTCTCAAATTCTATGAGGGCATTGCTCCTGCAATGTATCTTAGCTATGACAGGCTTGCTTACTGCGGTACAGAAGACCCGTCCCTTAGGCTGACCTTTGACACGCACATTCTTTACCGTGAAGAGCAAAAGGAGCTTGACAAGGGCATTTGGGGAAAAGAGCTTCTGCCTGCTGGCATGAGGGTAATGGAGATAAAGATACCGAACGCTATGCCTCTTTGGTTATCGGCTATACTTGATGAACTGGAGATATATCCTGCGTCATTCTCAAAATACGGAACTGCGTATCTTAACGAATTTTCTGAAAAAATACATAAAGGTAAGGTGATAAGCTGTGCTTAATTCAACTACTCTTGCGGCTACTACTGTGACCACCACTGAAACGACCGTGGCGGCGATAACTACAAACGAATTTGTTTTCTGCACTGCGGCGTCTTTGGTGCTTGGTCTTATAATTGCATTTGCATTCAACTTCAAGCAGAAAAAGACAAAAAGCTTTATGATGACGCTTGCTTTGCTGCCTGTGATAGTACAGGTAGTGATAATGCTTGTAAACGGAAACATCGGTACGGGCGTGGCTGTTATGGGTGCATTCAGCTTGGTAAGATTCCGTTCTGTACCGGGAAGTGCAATGGACATTTGTGCTATCTTCCTTTCAATGGCTGTCGGTCTTGCGACGGGCACGAACCACCTTGCGTTGGCTCTTATGCTTGCGGTGTGCGTGAGCCTGCTGAACATTATTTATACGCTTCTGCCTATTGGCAAAAAGAAGTCGGGTCACAAGGATCTTAGTATCACTATCCCTGAAAGCCTTGATTACACTGAGGTATTTGACGATATATTTGAAAAGTATCTTTCAGAATGTGAGCTTGTTTCGGTAAAGACCACAAATATGGGAAGCCTTTTCAAACTGAAATACCGCATTGAGCTAAAGGGTGACGCTAACGAAAAGAAGCTTATTGACGAACTTAGATGCAGAAACGGCAACCTTGAGATAATGTGTGCAGTGGCAGCAGACATTGAGGAACAATCATTCTGACAAAATAACAAAAGTATCCATAAGCAAAACCGCACAAGGCTAAAGCGGTCTTGTGCGGTTTTTTCAACCTTTTTTACCATACAAGGGGGTATTTTTCATGAAAATTTCGGACACTAAAAAGCTGGCAGCTATCACGGCGGCGTTTTTTATCACGGTCACGGCTTTTTCAGGCTGTTCAGAGAGTGCAAGTTCTTCACAGACCACAAACAGTGTTTCTCAGTCGGCAAAGTCTGACATTGACGCAAGCATTGCGGCAGAGGACATTGACGTTGGATATGACGAGGAAAGCTCAATAGGGATTACATTTGCTGATGGCAGTGCAGCTATAGACGGTGAGGGTGCGACCGCTGAGGGGGAAACTGTTACCATTTCGCAGGCAGGCACTTACATTCTTTCAGGCACGGCGACCAACGGCAGGATAATCGTTTCAGCGGACAAGACGGCTGAAATAAAGCTTATTTTCAATGGAGTTGACATAACTTGTGCGGACAACGCTCCCCTGCTTGTGAGCAAAGCTAAAAAAGTTTATATCGTGCTGGAGGACGGCACAGAGAACGTTTTGACGGACAGTGCAAGCTACTCTTTAGGAGAAGATGACAGCAACACAGACGGTGCTATTTTCTCCAAAGCCGACCTTACTATAAACGGCAGCGGTACACTTACTGTGAATGCAAACTACAAGCACGGCATAGTTTCAAAGGACGATCTTGTTATCACTGACGGAAATATCAATGTGACCTCGGCTTCAACCGCTATGGAAGGCAAGGACAGTGTTAAGATATCTGGCGGAACAGTCAACATTTCCGCAGGCACGAACGGCATAAAATCCACTAACACAGAGGCTTCTGACAAAGGCTTTATAAGCGTGACAGGGGGAAGCTTCACAGTAGTCGCAAACAATGACGCATTCGAGGCGGAAACTGTGCTTTCTATCGAGGGCGGAAGCTTTGACATCACCACAGGCGGTGGAAGTGCAAACGCTTCTATGAAGTCTGACGGCACGCCAAACAGAAATTGGCAGAACAACATGAGCAACGGTGGTGGTGGTCCGAACGAAATGGGCAGACCTGACGATAACGGAAACGGCACGGGAGGCGACCCGCCTGCAATGCCTACGGCTGACAACACAGGGCTGACTATCAAGACTACGGCCAACACTACTACGGACAGCGACAGCACAGATACAACGGACAACACTTCAACATCTGCAAAGGCTTTAAAGGCAGGCAACGAGGTAAACATAAGCGTCGGCGAGTTCAAGATAGATTCGGCAGACGATTCAGTACACAGCAACGGAAACATTGTTATAACAGGGGGAAACATTTCTGTGGCGTCGGGTGACAACGGAATGCACGCTGACGGAAATCTGACCATATCCGACGGCACTGTAGACATCACAAAAAGCTATGAGGGTATCGAGGGTTCTATCGTAACAATAGACGGTGGCACAATATCAGTGGTAGCAAGCGATGACGGAATAAACTGTGCAGGCGGAAGCGACACTGGATCAACAGACAGAATGGGTGCTGACCAATTCTCGTCACAGGACGGTGTTGAACTTAACATCAACGGAGGAACTGTAACCGTTGACGCTGACGGCGACGGACTTGACTCAAATGGCAACTTCACAATGGCAGGCGGTACAGTTTGCGTTTGCGGACCTACTAACGGTGGCAACGGTGCACTTGACTACAACGGCACTGCAAATGTAACAGGGGGAACGCTCATCGCCTGTGGTGCAGTTGGAATGGAAGAAGGCTTCAGTGACACCTCCACACAATACAGTGTTCTGCACGATCTTGGTTCGACAGTTTCAGCAAACGAAAAACTGACTATCACTGACAGTGACGACAAGGAGATCTTAAGCTTTACCCCAATAAAGACTTGGCAGAGCGTTGTATTCACAAGCGCTGACCTGAAGGAAGGCGAAACCTACACCATTACGGCAGGGTCGCAGTCGGAATCCGTGACTATTGACGGCATTGTTACTTCTAATTCCACGGGAATGAGCTTTGGCAGAGGTCATGGCGGAGGACGTGGTTTCTGATATGAACGAAAAAAGGACGAACTTGGGGTTCGTCCTTTTTTTGTGTTGCCATAAGGCTGCGATTGTCAAGCGGACGACCAAAGGTCGCCCCTACATTTGTGTAATATAAATCGTAGAGACGAACAGTGTTCGCCAGTTTTTGCTCACCTTTGTTGTATACATACGCAAAAAAAGACCGCCTCATGATGAAGCGGTCTTTAGTAAGCAATTTAGTTTTGGCTGTGCAGATTATGCAAGCTCAGCAAAGTACTTGATTGTTCTTACCATCTGTGATGTGTAAGAGTTCTCGTTGTCGTACCAAGAAACTACCTGTACCTCATAGAGATCGTCAGCGATCTTAGATACCATTGTCTGAGTAGCATCGAAGAGTGAACCAAATCTCATGCCGATAACGTCAGAAGAAACGATTGGATCCTCGTTGTATCCAAATGACTCAGAAGATGCAGCCTTCATAGCAGCGTTGATGCCTTCAACTGTTACGTCAGCACCCTTTACAACTGCTGTAAGGATTGTTGTTGAACCAGTTGGAACTGGAACTCTCTGTGCAGAACCGATGAGCTTGCCGTTAAGCTCTGGGATTACAAGACCGATAGCCTTTGCAGCACCTGTTGAGTTAGGAACGATGTTTGCAGCACCAGCTCTTGCTCTTCTCAGGTCACCCTTTCTGTGAGGACCGTCGAGGATCATCTGGTCGCCTGTGTAAGCATGGATAGTGCTCATAATACCGCTCTGGATAGGAGCATACTTGTTAAGAGCATTAGCCATAGGAGCAAGACAGTTTGTTGTGCAAGATGCAGCTGAAATGATTGTATCGTCAGCTGTAAGTGTCTTCTCGTTTACTGAGTAAACGATAGTCTTGAGGTCGTTACCAGCAGGAGCTGAGATAACTACCTTCTTAGCACCAGCATCGAGGTGAGCCTGGCTCTTAGCCTTTGATGTATAGAAGCCTGTGCACTCGAGAACTACGTCTACACCAAGCTTGCCCCAAGGACAATCCTTAGCATCCTTTTCTGCATAAATCTGAAGAGTCTTGCCGTCAACAGTGATAGTATTAGCCTCATCATCAGCTGATACTGTGTGAAGGTTCTCACCGATCTTACCACAGTAACCGCCCTGAGCTGTATCATACTTAAGAAGATCAGCGAGCATTGAAGGCTTTGTCAGGTCGTTGATTGCAACTACCTCGTAGCCCTCTGCGCCAAACATCTGTCTGAATGCAAGACGTCCAATACGTCCAAAACCATTAATTGCGACTTTAACTGCCATAATTAATTTACCTCCTAAAAATTTTTCTGTTTTTATTATACTACATTTTTCTATACATTGCAAGTGTTTTTACAAAAAACTTAGAACTTTTTTTCTTTAAGGCAATACCGCACAAAGATTGTGCGTCAGATGCGTAGTCAGATTTTTCGTCAGGTCACATAAAAATTCCGCAGGCATACTGTCGTATGTCAAGGGATTTTTGTGTGATATGACGGAAAATCCGCAAGCAGATGGCGTGCAAAGCCGTCAGGCGGGCTTTGTGCGGTGTTGCCTTAAAACTTCACCGTAAAGCCATTTGAGTCCTGATCCGTCAAAGCACTGCTAAATTCTTTAAAATATGATCAAATATTGATGATTTTTTATTGACTACCCCGACAGTTTAGGTTATAATATTTACATGAGATCTTTATGAAAGGCAGGCTAACAAAGTGGAACTGACATCTTCTGTGAAAGAGATATACGCTCAGTCTGAGGAAAACATTATCCTCACTGACGCTGAGCTTAATGTCATTTGGAAAAATCATGGTGATCTGCCTGATGTTATAGATATTTCTGCTTTATGCGATACTCCGGAAAACGCTTTCATTCTGCCTGTTGAAAAGACAGCTACCTTTGAATATAAGGGCAGGTTTGCAGACTCGGCGGCAATGCGGTTTGAACCACTGAGAGATAATGGCATTATAACGAATTATCTCATACACTATTACTCCTGCATGGACATAGAACGTCTTTCGGACAAGTCTGGATATTTACGCTTCAAATCGAATTTTCTCGGCAACATAAGGATGGAGCTTTCTAAAATGTTAGCGATGCTTGACAGCCAAAAGGAATCCTTTTCTTCAAAAGCCGGCACTGAATATGAGCATTTTGACCATGAGGCGAGGCTTCGTATACTGAAGACATTTTCCGCAACGGTGAACATGACAGAACTTGCAAAATATTTCAGTGGCAATTTCACAACTGAATATCAGAGCCTATCAGACATATGCGGTGAGGTATGCGACGAAGAAGGCAATTTGCTTGAGGAGGACGGATGTATTTTCAGATACTCCATTGACCCGTGCATTTATTTTGAAACAAACAAAAGCCTTATTAAAAATGTGCTTGTAAATCTGCTTGTGAACGCATATATGTACAATGACAAGGAACAACGGCAGGTGGAGCTTATTCTAAAAAATGAGGACGACAGGATAATACTGTCAGTAAGTGATAACGGCAACGGCATGACAGACGATGTATGGCAGGCGGCTATCACGCCCTTTGGCACATTCCAGAAATACAGTAGCAGTGAGGCGTTGGGGCTTGCACTGGCAAAATGCTTTTGCGAACGTTTTGACGGTGAACTAAGTTATCGCAGCGAGATCGGCAAAGGCACTTGTGTGACCATGAGTTTCCCATGTGACAGCCGTGGTTTGCCGAAAGAGTTCCATGTGAGCAGAATGCCACCCATACCGAACCCATACGGCAGTACCTACTGCATAATGGCTAAAGGGCTTGACCCGCTGAAATAGGGTTAGGGCAATATACAGAGCAAGTGAATAGATGGAATACAAAAAAAGGCAGTGCCGATTTTCTCGGTACTGCCTTGATTATTTTATGGAAATTAGTCCTTGATGATAGACTTACCTGTCATTTCCTTTGGCTGCTCAAGACCCATGAGTTTGAGCATTGTTGGTGAAAGGTCAGCAAGCACGCCGCCCTCTCTGATAAGAACATTGCCTGCGCCTGCGATAATAAGAGGTACAAGGTTGGTTGTGTGGGCTGTGAATGGAGAGCCGTCCTCTTCCATCATCTTATCTGCGTTGCCGTGGTCTGCTGTGATAAGTGCTATACCGCCCTTTGCAAGAACTGCGTCAACCGTTTTGCCTACGCACTCGTCAACTGCTTCTACTGCTGCTACGGCTGCGTCGAACACGCCTGTGTGACCTACCATATCGCAGTTTGCATAGTTGAGGATAATTGCGTCATACTTGTCAGACTCTATTCTCTTGAGAACTTCGTCGCAAACAAGATATGCACTCATTTCAGGCTGGAGGTCATAAGTTGCTACCTTTGGTGAATTGATGAGGGCTCTGTCCTCGTTCTCAAAAGGAGCTTCTACGCCGCCGTTGAAGAAGAATGTAACGTGTGCATACTTCTCTGTTTCAGCGATTCTAAGCTGTGAAAGGCCCTTCTTTGCGATATACTCGCCAAAAGTATTTTCAAGGCTTGCTGGCTTGAATGCAACGTCAACGTTTGGCATTGTTGCGTCATACTGTGTCATGCAGACATAGTAAAGTGGGAATCTGCCGTTTCTTCTCTCGAAGCCTGTGAAGTCGTCGTCAACGAGAGTTCTTGTTATCTCTCTTGCTCTGTCAGGACGGAAGTTGAAGAAGATAACGCTGTCGTTTGCGGATATCTTGCCGTTCTCATCGATAACTGTAGGAACAACGAACTCGTCTGTAACGTCAGCGGCATAGGAAGCCTTGATAGCGTCAACTGCGTTATCAGCCTTATTGCCCTCGCCGTATACCATTGCGTCATAAGCCTTGCCTACACGCTCCCAACGGTTATCTCTGTCCATTGCATAGTAACGTCCCATTACTGTTGCTATCTTGCCGACACCAATTTCCTTGAGCTTTTCTTCAAGCTCAGCTACGAAGTCAACTCCGCTTGTAGGAGGAACATCTCTGCCGTCCATGAAGCAATGAACGTATACCTTTGTAAGACCTGCTTTCTTAGCAAGCTCCAAAAGACCATAGAGGTGTGAATTATGTGAGTGAACGCCGCCGTTTGAAAGAAGTCCGAACAGGTGGAGTGCGCTGTCATTCTTCTTGCAGTTCTCAACGGCTGCTGTGAAAGCTTCGTTTGAGAAGAATTCGCCGTCCTTGATAGACTTTGTGATCCTTGTAAGCTCCTGATAAACTATTCTTCCTGCACCGATATTTGTATGGCCTACCTCTGAGTTACCCATTTGTCCCTCAGGAAGTCCAACGTCCATACCGCTTGCACCGATAAGAGTGTGCGGATAGTTGGCAAGAAGTCTGTCGATATTAGGTGTTTTGGCAGCTCTGATAGCGTTGCCGTAATCCTTGTGATTATAGCCGAAGCCGTCCATAATGATAAGTGCTATGGGTTTCTTTGACATATTTCTTAGTCCTTTCAACATCATTTATATTCGTATTATCCCCAATAACCGCCATTTTCAAGAAAGCTCAGGACATATTCCTTAAATTCCTTGGCAGTATCGTCGCTTGTGTAATAGGTCTTTGCGCCGATACGGACATAGTTACTCTCTCCTGACTCATAGTAGATAGCTGGACCTTCTGAACATTTTATATCCAGCCAATCGCCACCAACAACGTACTCCTTTGAATCCGGCTCTTTTTCTTCTGCGTTTTCCATGACTTTTGTGCGGAACTCTGTTATCTTGTCGAGAAGCTCGCTGTCTGTAAACTCAACGCCGCTAAGGAGCTTACTAGAGTCCATTTTGATAGTTACATTTTCAAGCTTAGTCTCAGATGTTGTCTGAGAGCTTTCTGCCGCTGGTGCGCTGCTTTCATCAACGCTTCCGCAGGCTGCAAATGACATACACATGGATAATACTAATGCTGCAAATATTATTTTTTTCACAGTTGCGTCCCCCTGTTCAAAAAAAAGCAGAGGACAGCCGCAGCCGTCCCCTGCGGAACTTTTTATTTGTTTGTTCTTGTGACGAATGATATTTTGCCCCTAGATATCCGTCTGTTAATTAGCCCTCAACAGCTGCCTGAACGATAGTGTTGAAGTCAGCAGCCTTCAGTGAAGCACCGCCGATAAGACCGCCGTCTACGTTCTCCTTAGAAAGAAGCTCTGCGCAGTTCTTAGCGTTCATTGAGCCGCCGTACTGAATTGTAACTGCCTCTGCTGTAGCCTCGTCATAGATCTTAGCAAGTGTTGCTCTAATGAATGCGCAAACTTCCTCTGCCTGATCTGCTGTAGCTGTCTTGCCTGTGCCGATAGCCCATACTGGCTCGTAAGCGATAACGGACTTCTTAACGTCCTCTGCTGATACGCCAAAGAAATCAAGCTTTACCTGTCTTGCGATAACTTCCTCTGTGATATTGCACTCACGCTCCCAAAGAAGCTCGCCAACGCAAACGATAGGCTTAAGACCAGCTGCAAGAGCTGCCTTTGTTCTCTTGTTTACTGTTTCGTCTGTTTCACCGAAATACTGTCTTCTCTCTGAGTGACCGATAACAACGTACTCAACGCCAAGCTCAACGAGCATATCTGCTGAGATCTCGCCTGTGAAAGCGCCGCTCTTCTCAAAGTGAACGTTCTCTGCACCGATCTTTACGTTTGAACCTGCTGTTGCGTTGATAGCAGTTTCAAGGTTTGTGAAAGGAACGCAAGCGATAACTTCAACCTTGCCCTCAGCGTTTGCAACAAGTGGCTTGATAGCTTCGAGAAGCTCCTTAGCCTCAGGTCTTGTCTTGTTCATTTTCCAGTTTCCTGCAATAATTGCTTTTCTTACAGCTTTTTTCATGATAAAAAACTCCTTTATTTTTTATAGGGAACAGAAAAACTGCTCCTGCTAGTTTTCCAAGTCTATTATACAACATTCACTCGTATTTGTCAACTAATTAACAAAGGCTTGGACTTATTTTATCTGTTTTTTACAGCTTGTCTATAAGCATAACGACACCGAAAACGCCAAGCAGGACACCGATAGCGATAGCCGCATAGCCGAAAGGCGTTTTCTCCTCTTTTTCCTCGGCTTCCTTTTCCGCATCATCGACTTCTACCTTTGATTTTTCATCGTCAAGGTAAAATTCCTGCGGGTTTTCTGGGTTATACTTTATGTCTATCATGTCGCCCTTTTCATAGCCGTTGTCTGTGACTATCTGGGTATATTTCTCGCCGTCAATGGTATAGCCGATTTTCCACTCGGTAAAAACTCTGTCCTCGCCGCCGTTGAAATCAGGCATTGTGGTCTTGACTTTCTGCAAGGCCTTTGCCTGAGTTGGTTCGTAGTGATCCTCCTCGGGGATATTATGTTCCTGCTCTGGAAAAAAGCGATAGCCCTGCAAAGCTTTGATACCGAAATAGATAAGTCCAATGCCTGTGAGCAGAAGAATTATTCCGCCTATGCCCTGCCAGCCTAATCCGCTTTTTGCAAGTAGTGTTATTTCATTCATTTTTACTACCTCGATTTCTGCATAAAAAAGGGACAGGCAAAACCTGCCTGCCCCTAGCTTATAGCTTAGTAAAATATATTACTTGTCAGCGATTACGTCGATACCTGGGAGTACCTTGCCCTCGAGGTATTCAAGTGAAGCTCCGCCGCCTGTTGAGATGTGTGACATCTTATCAGCAAAGCCAAGCTGGATAACTGCTGCTGCTGAGTCGCCGCCGCCGATGATAGTTGTAGCGTCTGTTTCAGCAAGTGCCTTTGCAACTGCGATAGTACCCTTTGCAAGTGTTGGGTTCTCGAACACACCCATAGGACCGTTCCAAACAACTGTCTTTGCAGACTTAACAGCCTCGCCGAAGAGAGCCTGTGTCTTTGTGCCGATATCAAGGCCTTCCTTGTCAGCTGGGATCTTGTCAGAATCAACAACTTCTACGTCGATAGGAGCGTCGATTGGATCAGGGAAACCTGCTGCAACTGTTGTGTCGATAGGGAGAAGAAGCTTCTTGCCAAGCTTTTCAGCCTTTGCCATCATTTCCTTGCAGTAGTCGATCTTTGTATCGTCAACGAGGGAAAGACCAACTTCCTTGCCCTGTGCCTTAAGGAATGTATATGCCATACCGCCACCGATGATAAGTGTATCGCACTTCTCGAGGAGGTTTGAGATAACGTTGAGCTTATCTGCTACCTTTGCGCCGCCGAGGATAGCAACGAATGGTCTAACAGGTGTTTCAACTGCATTTCCGAGATAGTTGATCTCTTTCTGCATGAGGTAACCAACTGCTGTTTCCTTAACGAACTTTGTAACGCCAGCTGTAGAAGCATGAGCTCTGTGAGCTGAACCGAAAGCGTCCATTACGAATACTTCGTCGTCAACGAGGTCAGCAAGTTCCTTAGCGAAAGCTTCGCCGTTCTTTGTTTCCTCTGCGCCTCTGAATCTTGTGTTCTCAAGAACAACGATATCTCCGTCAGCCATTTCAGCAACTGCCTTCTTAGCGTTGTCGCCAACTACTGTATCGTCAGCAGCGAATGTTACCTTTGTTTCAGGAAGAAGCTCTGCAAGTCTTGCAGCAGCAGGAGCAAGTGAGAACTTAGCCTCTGGGCCGTTCTTCGGCTTGCCGAGATGTGAACACAGAACTACCTTGCCGCCGTCAGCTACCAGCTTCTTGATAGTTGGGAGAGCAGCTGTTATTCTGTTATCGTTTGTAATAACGCCGTCCTTAAGAGGAACGTTAAAGTCAACTCTTACGAGTACCTTTTTGCCCTTTACATTAATGTCATCAACAGTAACTTTGTTTAAACCTGCCATTTTAAAGACACCTCTCAATTTAATTTTTTTATTCACGTTGTTAAAAAACTAACAACCTTACCTTTATTATATAACATACCGTCATAAAAATCAAGTATTTTTTTATAATTTTTACCCTGATTTTATAACTTTAGGCTTTTAAAGTGCGTCCACCTTTATCTCTCCGTTGTCAGCGGATATTGCCACGGCGGACACCGCTCCCTCGCCCTTGTCTATAAGCAGTTCGGCTATCTTATCCTCCACCTCGTTTCTTATGACACGGCGGATATCTCTTGCGCCAAGCTTCTGACCGTATGCCTTATGTGCAATAGTTTTCAGAGCTTCATCTGTATATCTCAGGCTGATATGTTTCTCCTCCAGCGGCGACTTCATCTCGTCCAGCATAAGACCTGCTATGCCAGCGAAATTCTCCTCTGTGAGCGGATTGAACACAACTATCTCGTCTATTCTTCCAAGAAACTCAGGTCTCAGGAAATCTCTCAGTGCTTTCATTGCTTTATCCTTGGCGATATCACTGTCTGTCTTATTGAAGCCCACGCCTGTATCTCTATCAGTCGAACCTGCGTTTGATGTCATGACAATAACTGTGTTCTCAAATGAAACGCTTCTGCCCTGCGAATCGTTGATACGTCCCTCGTCAAGTATCTGGAGAAGTATGTTCATAACGTCAGGGTGAGCCTTTTCTATCTCGTCAAAAAGTACCACTGAATATGGTCTGCGGCGCACCTTTTCGGTAAGCTGACCTGCTTCATCAAAGCCTACATATCCCGGAGGTGAGCCGATAAGCTTTGATACTGAATGCTTCTCCATATACTCGGTCATATCAACTCTGATAAGCGGCTCGGTGGCGTCAAAAAGCTCTTCTCCAAGGACTTTCACAAGCTCTGTTTTTCCAACGCCTGTTGGGCCGACAAAAATAAACGAAGCCGGTCTGCGACGTTTTGAAAGCTGAACCCTTGTACGCTTTATTGCCTTTGCGACCTTATCAACGGCTTCGTCCTGGCCGATAACACGCTTTGAAAGGGCTTCTTTAAGGTGCTTTATCTTGTCATACTCGGTCTGAGCTATCTTATTGGCAGGGATACCTGTCCAAAGCTCTATTACCTTTGAGATATCTTCCTCTGTGACCTGAACGTTTTTAAGAGTTTCTTCCACCTCTTTGAGTCTGTTCTGTATCCTGAGTATCTCGCCCTTTTCCTTTGCGATTATCTCATAGTCAGGGTCTGACTTCTGTTCATAATCCTCAACGAGCTTTTCATGCTTTTTAAGCTCCTCGTTAAGTGCGTCGAACTCCTCTATCTCAGGTGTTCTGATACTTGTGCAGGCGCAGGCTTCGTCAAGAAGATCTATCGCCTTGTCAGGAAGAAATCTGTCGTTGATATATCTTTCAGAAAGCACTGCACACTCTCTGAGCATATCGTCTGATATCTTTACTCTATGGAAATTCTCGTAATACTGCTTTATGCCTTTGAGGACTGTGATTGTGTCCTCAACTGTCGGCTCGGAAACTGTTACAGGCTGGAAACGTCTTTCAAGTGCGGAATCCTTTTCGATATACTTTCTGTACTCCTTGAAAGTCGTTGCGCCTATTACCTGTATCTCGCCTCTTGAAAGGGATGGTTTCAGGATATTAGCGGCGTTCATCGTTCCCTCGTTGTCGCCTGTGCCAACAAGGGTATGCACCTCGTCTATAAAGAGGATAACATTGCCCTGCTCTTTGACCTCTTCCACAAGACCTTTGCAACGGCTCTCGAACTGTCCTCTGAACTGAGTGCCTGCAACAAGTGCGGTAAGGTCGAGGAGGTAAAGCTCCTTATCCTTGATATGGAACGGCACATCTCCGCCAACTATCCTCTGAGCGATACCCTCGGCAATGGCTGTTTTACCAACGCCAGGTTCGCCTATAAGGCATGGGTTGTTCTTCTGACGTCTTGACAGGATATGGATAACTCTTGATATCTCCTTATCTCTGCCCACAACGTTATCAAGCTTGCCCTCTCTTGCTTTCTGAGTAAGATTTGTGCAATAGTTGTTGAGAAATTTAAGCTTTTTCTTTTTATCCTTTGGCTTGTTCTCTCCGCCCTCATCGGTGGCTTTAGGCATACCTCCTGCGAGGTTGCTGAAAAGATTGGCTGCGTCGCCGCCGAAAAGATTGCTCAGGAAGTTCGTTCCGCCCGGCTCAAAATCGTCACCGTCGGAAGCCTCCATAAGCTGATTTGACATTGCTTCAAGGTCATCGTCTGAGATGCCCATTGCCTTCATATAATCGTCCACCTGCGAAATGCCAAGCTCCTTGGCACAAACAAGGCAAAGTCCCTCGTTCTTCTTGTGCTGAGGGTCCTTGGCGTTCATCTGTGAGATGAACACCACAGCAGGACGCTTTTTACATCTTGAACACATTAACATTTTTATTTGCTCCTTTCCTTACTGATACACCTTACGGTAATCATTTATACAGAATATCAAAGAAGTAACTGAACAGATAGGTATTTTCAAAAACAGCGCTGTTGAACTTGGGAAGCTTGTTCTCGGTAGCATTTATCACAGTGCAGACCATAAAGGCTATCAACACCAGATACAGACCGCCTTTGCAAAGACCAAGCGCCATGCCTGCAAAACGGTTTGCCGCTGTCAGACCTGCCATTCGGGTAAAAACTCCCGACAGACGCAGGATAAGCCTTATGACTATCTCCATAAGCACATACACCGTCATGAACACGCAAAGCCTTATAAAAGTCAGGGCGATCGGCCGGAAAATGTTCTTTTCCAGATACTCAGCACCAGTTCTGCCACCCTCAGAGAGAGCCTTGACGGCTTCGTCTATCTGCTCGGTAGTGAACTTCACCGCCTTAGACAGACTTTTTCCAAGCTTATTGCTCTCCAGCTTTTCGCTGAGCTTTTGGGGCATAACGCTGTGGATATACTCTGAAAGCTCCTCGCCCTTTTGCTGAGCGGTATCAAGGTCTGTTCCCTTTGAAACAAGCAGCTTTTCGGTATTCTCCGCAAGAGTGCCTGCCCCTGACAGGACGTTTTTTATCTCCTCATCTGAAAGGTCGATATCAACGCCCTCATTTTTCAGTTCATTGCTCACAAGCTTTGAAAGATCCGTCTGTTCAGCAGCGTTTTCAAGGCTCGTTATAAGCTGTGTTTTGAAATATTTGTTATATACATTTTCAGCCGACATATTGGCTATAAGAAAAGCCACAAGAACGGCTGCCACTGTTCCGAGCATTGTGATGACATATCTCACAAAGCCCTTACAGTATCCTGTCAGAGCGGTCACGATAAGGATCATTATAACTGCTCCGTCAAAAAAATATGCCATATTTTCCTGCCTTTCGTCAGGTCTCGAAAGCTATTTTGTTTATCTCATGCAGACCCAGGAAATAAACGCTGTCGTTGAGGTAAACAAAGTCAAGATACTCAGAGGACACTGCCGCTGTTGCAAGTAGATTTCCTGCACTGTCATAGGCTTCTATATTATCCTCGCCGAGAAGGATCACCTTCTTGTTCTCTGCGGTCATTTTCTTAGGCTTGCCGCTTTGAGTATAAACAACGCTGTCAGGCTTATCTCCGTCAGAGTCCGAACGGAACACTGCAAGAGTTCCTGTTTTACGCTGTATGCCATCGAATGCAACTGCGGCAGTGGTATCTGTCAGGGCATAGTCTGAAAGTTCCTCAGGATATTCATACTGCATAAGTATTTTACCATTGCTGTCAAGCTTGTAGAAGCAGGTATCGCCCACTACCCAATAATCGCCGTTATCGTTTCGCTGAACGGCAACTGCGAGAGTTTCAAGCTGTTCGCTCTTCATCTTCTCCTCTGTGCTGTCAAAGGTCACATAATAGACGACCGAGCGTAACGCTCCGCCACTGCTGGAAAATGTTGAGATGCAACAGCCGCTTCCGTCCTTATCAAAGCTTATATCAAGTATTCTTCGTGAGCTTGACCACTGATATATCTCTGCTCCCGAAGAGTCATAAACTGTCAGCACTGCGGCATATTTCTCAGTCTGGGTGACCACTGCAACTGTGCTGTCAGGGGCTATCTCCGCCAAAAGTATAGACTGGTCTATATCCTTTGAGAGCAGCTCGCCCTTTTTATTCAGCACTCTGAAAGAATTTCCACCGTTATCGTAAACAAGCACACGCTTTCCAGATGTTCTTACAACAGGGTTTGCAAAGTTGTGAGAATTATCCGATATCTTATTGCCAGACTCGTCATAAAAAGCAATGTTCCTGTCGTCAACTCGAACTATACCGTCGGAAAGCTGTTTTATAACGTTAACGGAGCTTTCATCAAAGGTCAGCGGGAAATTTCCGCTTTGCTTTTTGCCGTCGTTTACTATAGTGGCATGAGGTCTGTCCAAAATGCCCTCAAGCTTCGGCACCCACACTCCTCTTGAAGCGTAAACGCCAACTCCGAAAGCGACCACCACTGCTATGGCAGCTATCTTTTTATAGAGCTTTTTGTTTTTCTCTTTCTTTCTTGCCGCTCTTATATCGGTGACGTTGGATATCTCCTCGTCAGACCTCTCGGCTTTCTCAGCCTTTTTCTCTTTTCTGCTTTTATGCTCGGATTTTTCATCTTTGCTTTCTGAAGCCTGCTCTTTATTTTCACCGCCTGATACTGTTATCTTGCTTTCATCAGCTTTTTCAGGCTTTTCCTCCTTGGCTTTATCCTCGGTGTTCGTCAGCTCTATTCTGCTTCGTGACTCCTCGGCTTCTTCCGCTTCTTTTCGGAGCTGTTCTTCCTGCTCACGTTCCGCCGCTTTCTGAGCCGCCTTTTTCTGGCGCTTTATCTCTCTGAAAGTAACGTTCGGCATAGGCTCTTCTGCACCGTGAAACTCGTCACGCTGAACAAAATCCGTCTGCTTGGTTATTCTTATTGTTTTTTCTTCTTTGGTAGGCGGATTTTTCTTTCTCCGCCTGCTCTTTGATCTTTTATCATTCACCTTGTTCAGATCCTTTATCTTTATCATAATACACTTCGTTAAGATACAATCCCTGCGGCGGAACGGTCTTTCCGCCTCTTGTTCTGTCCTTTGACGCAAGTATATCGGGTATTTGAGTTTCTCCTATCTTGCCCTCATTTATAAAAATAAGCGTGCCTACCATTATCCTTACCATATTGTACAGAAAGCCGTCTCCCGAAACTGTGAATATCACAAGCTCGCCCTCACGTCTTACATGGAAAGAGAATATAGTCCTAACTGTATTCTCCTTTGTGCAATCGGTGGAACACATGGCTTTGAAATCGTGCGTTCCCACAAAATCCTGTGCCGCTTTATCCAGCTTTTTTTCGTCTATTGGAAACCAACTGCGGTAGGCTGTATCTTTATAAAATGGATTTTTTATCTCGCTGTTATGTATAATATACTCATACTCCTTGCCGCTGCACATATATCTTGCGTGAAAATCAAGGGGGACTTTTTCGCACTCCAGCACTGAGATATCGTCCGGCAGCTTTGAATTAAGTCCGAAAACTATCCCACGGCAGGTTATTGTGGACTCTATGAGAAAGCTTGCACAAAATCTTCTTGCGTGCACTCCTGCATCTGTTCGTGAACAGCCGTTCACTGTGACTGTCTGTCCCGTCAGCGAGAGGATAGCTTCTTCAAGCACCTGCTGAACGGCAAGGGCGTTGTTCTGCCTTTGCCACCCATGATAGGCTGTGCCGTTATAGGCAAGTATTATCCTGAAATTTGTCATGAGTATATCCCGTTTCTTTAGTCGAGTGTTATGGAATCTATATTGTCAAGTCTTACTATCATGGTGCTGTCGCTTTTCTTTTCGTGAACGATAAGCTTTACCCACTCGTCGTCTGCGTCAAGAATAGTACAGCTATGACCATAAATCCCGTCGCCGTCAATGGTACATTCTCTGCCGATAAGTTCTTTTATAATGCCTGACATTTTATTTCCCCCATTTGCATTTCGCTCAAGTTTCTTGACTTTTCTTTCCAAAGTGTCAAGTCTGTCGTCCTGATCCATATCTTTAAAAACACTGCTCATAATACCCCTCCTATATGACTATATTTATGACGATAACGCCTGCAAGGAACAGCACGCAGAATATAGAGCCATAGAGATCGACTATGCTCATATGGAGCTGTTTCATTCTTGTTCTGCCCTCTCCGCCGTGATAACAACGGCACTCCATTGCGAGAGCAAGCTCCTCAGCGTGTCTGAACGATGCCACAAAAAGCGGTATCAACACTGGAATAAGGGCTTTGGCTTTCTGAATGAGTGAGCCTGTTTCCATATCCGCTCCTCTTGCTTTCTGTGCTGACATTATCTTGTCTGTTTCCTCGATAAGTGTAGGGATAAATCTCAGGGCAATAGTCATCATCATTGCAAGCTCATGGACAGGCACTTTTATCTTTTTCAGCGGTGAAAGCAATCTTTCGATAGCGTCTGTCAGGTCGATAGGCGAGGTGGTGTAGGTAAGAAGCGAAGTGCCGACAATAAGGCAGATTATCCTTATCATCATGAACACTGCCGTGTCAACGCCTTCATCGGTTATCTTGAGAAATTTCCACTCAAAATAGGCTTTGCCCGTTCTGATAAAAAGCAGATTGAGTATCGCCGTGAATATTATTATCGGCACGATAGGCTTCAAGCTTTTTAGCATGAGTTTACCGGGTATTTTCGATATGATAAAAGTGAGAATAGTAAAAGCTATGCCCACAAGAAGTCCCCACACGCTGTTTGCGGCGAAAAGCATTACTATGAAAACCGCCGTCATTATTATTTTTATTCGTGCGTCCATTCGGTGAATGACAGAATTTCCGGGAAAATACTGTCCTATAGTAATATCCTTTATCAAGGTATATTCCTCCAATTTTCTATCTCAACTTACACAGTCCTGCTCTCTGCTCATATGGGTCAAAGGCAGTCCGCTGCTTACTTATTCTTTTTCTGCTCCAGCATTTCAAGGATGACCTTTTTCGCATAGCCAACTGTATACACATCGTCCTTAATATCTATGCCCATGGCTTTGAGCCTGTTTATAACTCTTGTTATCTGCGGCACTGCAAGTCCCATTGACACAAGCTCCTCAGAGCGGTGAAACACCTTTACTGTATCGTCATAGCAGAAAAGCTTCGATTCGTTCATGACGAGTATCTTTGAAACGTTCTTTGCGATATCTTCCATAGAGTGGGATACTAGCAAAACAGTATTTTTCATCTGCTCATGATACTCTCTTATAAGACCAAGTATCTGCTCTCTGCCCTTTGGGTCAAGACCCGAAGCAGGTTCGTCAAGTATAAGCACCTTTGGGTTCATTGCCATAACTCCTGCTATAGCCACACGCCTTTTCTGTCCGCCTGAAAGCTCAAAAGGCGATTTGTCAAGTATCTCAGGGCTTAGTCCCACCATTCTTGCTGCCTCTTTCACATACTTGTCTATCTGATCTTCCTTGATACCCATATTCTTAGGTCCGAATGCGATATCCTTATAACAGGTCTCCTCAAAGAGCTGATACTCAGGATACTGAAACACAAGACCCACCTTAAATCTTATAGGGCGAAGCCTTGATTTATCGTCCCACAGCCTTTCTCCGTCTATATAGACGCTTCCGCTCGTGGGCTTCAAAAGACCGTTGAAATGCTGGATAAGGGTAGATTTGCCTGAGCCTGTATGTCCTATTATACCCACCATTTCGCCGTCATTTATCTCTATATTAACATTGTCTACGGCTGTTTTGCGAAAGGGCGTACCCTCGCCGTAAACATAAGTCAAGTTTTCCGTTTTAATTACTGCCATTGTTACTCCCTATCACTTAAGCATTTCATAAAGCTTCTGAACGCACTCGTCCTCGTGGATTATCTCGGTGGAGATGTCATAGCCTGCCTTTTTAAGCTCCCAGCAAAGCTCTGTCACCTGCGGCACGTCAAGTCCCAGATTTTTCATGGTTTCCACATTTGAGAATATCTTCTTCGGAACGTTATCCATTATGACCTCGCCACCGTCTATTACAACAACACGCTGTGCCTGTGCGGCTTCCTCCATATAATGGGTGATAAGCACGATAGTAACGCCCTGCTCGTTGAGCATTTTGACAGTTTTCATTACCTCGTCCCTGCCGTGAGGATCGAGCATGGCGGTAGGCTCGTCAAGAAGTATGCAATCAGGTTTCATTGCGATTATGCCAGCGATAGCCACACGCTGTTTCTGTCCGCCTGAAAGCTTATGAGGTGCATGAAGTCTGTATTCATACATACCGACGGTTTTAAGAGCCTCGTCAACACGTCTGCGTATCTCATTCGGCTCGACGCCCATATTTTCAAGGGCGAAAGCCACGTCCTCCTCCACGATAGTTGCAACTATCTGGTTATCAGGGTTTTGGAATACCATGCCCACCTTTTCTCTTATAGGCAAGAGGTTATTTTCGTCCAAAGTGTCCATGCCGTTCACATAGACAGCCCCCGACTCAGGAAGATTTATAGCGTTTATGCACTTTGCAAGTGTAGATTTGCCTGAGCCGTTATGACCAAGCACTGCCACAAACTCGCCTTTTTCTATGTTCAGATTTATGCCTTTAAGCACCTCCGTTTTAACAGGTGGCTCTTCAAGCTCGTTCACATAGGAAAAGTGCAGATCCTTTATTTCAATAAAACTGCTCATTTTACTTTCCTTTCTAAATTCGGTTTATTCCTTATCTTCAGGCTGTTCTTTCTGTTCAGCCTTTCTTTCCTTATGCTTTTCGTAAACATTCTCGGCTTTGTCTATTCCTTTATCAAGGAGCTTTTCAGCCTTGTTCTTTACCTTTTTGCCCGTTTCGCTCTCGGCGAACTCGTGGGCTTTTTCCTTTCCCTTTTCAAACAGCTCTCCTGCTTTGCTCTTTATCTTCTGCCCCTTTTCACTTTCGGCGGCTTCATGGGCTTTTTCCTTACCCTTTTCAAGCATATTTCCTGCCTTGTGTTTAAGTTCATCAAAATCAAAAGACATAACCTTTCCTCCTGTCTGAAATTTTGGTTTATACCTTATTATAATATATGGGTATGCGAACGCTGTTCGCCCCTACATATTGCCCATAAGCTTTTCAATATCTTTTACTGTTGGCGGATAAAGTGCGATTGGGAACTTTTCCACCGCCGCACCTGCCACAGCACAGGCTGTTTTCACCAATGTATCGTCATCAAGACCTTTATAAAGCCCATATACAGCGCCCGCCTTAAAGCTGTCCCCTGCGCCAAGTGTTGACACTACGTCTACTTTAAATGCAGGGCACATCTTTGGCACAGCACCCTTTCTGCCATACATCGCACCCTTTTCGCCAAGGGTAAATATCACAAGCCCTTCTGTATTATCTGTATAAAGACTGAAAAGCTCATCATAGCTTTTATCCGGATAATATTCATCAAGGTGCTGATGAGATATGCAATTTACTGCACAATGCTCATGGATATAGCTGTCATAGGCACAATCTATGGTGACATATTTCTTGCCATATTTTACGCAATACTCGGCTATCTTATCACCAAAATAAGGGTCAGCCGCAACGCAGGCTGAATTTTTCACTGACTCCTCCGAAGGCTGTTCATAAAAAGGCTCCGGACGTGAATAAAGCTTATCCCACTCGCCAAAACAGGTGCGTGTATTTTTATCTATGATAACATAGTCGGTCACGCCCTCGAAACCCTCTGTTACAAGCTCCGAAAGGTCAGCGGTCTTGTCTGCAAAATAATCCTTTATAAGCTTTTCATTGCCGCTTCCAAGGTGAGTACCGCCGAGCTTTACAGGCACATTCAGACTGCAAAGAACAGCCGCCGCTGTTCCGGTCTCACCACCGACAAGGTGATATTTTTCCTTTATCTCTGCCGTACCGTCTGCCTTTGGAAAATCACCGTCAAGAAGAAACGAACAGGTGGAGATCATTTGGCCGTACATATAAACATAATTCTCAGCATATTTCATGTGAACACCATTCCTTACTATAGCAAAGCTATTTCTGCCAAATTGCCGTTGAACCGCATGGAAGCACACCGCCTGTTGCCTCAACAGGCAATCCTATCTCATCAGCCGTGACGTTTCCGCCAAACCTCGTTCCGAGGACATCTCTCAGGATATATGCCATAACTGAGGGTGAAAGTCCTGTGGTATAGCTGTTGAGCAGGAAGAAAAGCGGCTCGTCGCTCAAAACGCCTGAGCAGGTCTTTACAAGGTCATAAATACAATCTTCAAGCTTCCATATCTCTCCGCCAGGTCCTCTGCCGTAGGACGGAGGATCCATAACGATAGCGTCATAGGTCTTGCCACGGCGTATCTCACGCTGAACGAACTTTTCGCAATCGTCTACAAGCCAGCGAATAGGCTTATCGGAAAGCCCTGACACAGCGGCATTCTCTCTTGCCCACTGCACCATGCCCTTTGATGCGTCAACGTGTGAAACGCTTGCACCTGCTTCGGCACAGGCAAGTGTAGCTCCACCTGTGTATGCAAAGAGGTTTAACACCTTTATCTCTCTGTCTGCGTTTCTTATTTTGTCAGACATGAAGTCCCAGTTCACAGCCTGTTCAGGAAAAAGGCCTGTGTGCTTGAAGCCCGTTGGTCTGATTATAAACTTCAAATTCTTATAGCCTATGTTCCAGCTTTCAGGCAGGCGCTTTCTGTATTCCCATTCGCCGCCGCCCTTTGAGGAACGGTGATAAATGCCGTCTGCCTTTGTCCAAAGGTCAGAACGCTTCGGTGACTTCCAGATTATCTGAGGGTCAGGTCTTACAAGCACCTTGCCGCCCCAGCTTTCAAGCTTATCGCCGCTTGAGGTATCTATTATCTTATAGTCTTTCCAGTTTTCTGCAATTCTCATATTTTTTATCCTTATATAAAATTTACTTTTTCCACGGCCTTTTATTTTCCGTCCAACCCTTTGCCTTCCAATATGCACTGTCAGCAGGGTTCCAGCCCTTTTTGTTTGCAAAGTGGAAAATAGTGAAATACATTCTGCCCTTAGCACTGACCTTTGGCTCAAAGCTGTCGCTTTTAAGCTTTGCGGCAATGCTGTCGGTCTTTTTCCTTATCTTTGCAAGCATTTTGTCTGAAACCTTGCTCCAGCTCGTTGCGTTTATGCCGAAGCCTATCTTATATATCTTAGGCACTCCCCAGAATGACAAGCTATCCGCCATATCTTTGTTCGTGCTGTTCATACCTGCACCTGCGGCTGTAGATATTACAACGGCACGCTTTGAGAACATTTTCTCCTCAGGTCTATGGACTATCCAGCGCCAGCCGTAATGGTCGAGCCATGCTTTCATCGAGCCTGTGCAGTGGTAGACATACACAGGGGAAGTAAGTATCAGCACGTCTGCTTCGTCCACCGCTTTGGTGATAGGGTCGAGCTTCTCATAGTGAGGACACTTTTCTTCGCCTTTCATAAAGCAATTGGTACAGCCGCAACAGAACTCGCCGAAATCTCTCGGCAGGAAGAACTCTGTCACCTCGCCGCCAAGTTTATCTGCCAACATTCTGCCTACATGATATGTAGAGCCTTTATGGTTCTGACCGTTTATCAAAGCTATTTTCAAAATATCACCTTACATTTTTTCGATAAGCTCCGCTATATTATGTGCATATTCTGTGATTATGCCTGTTCTCTTGCCCTCTATCATAACACGAACGAGAGGCTCTGTGCCTGACTCACGAACAAGTATCCTGCCATCGTCACCAAGCTTTTCGGAATACATCTTTATAGCGTCTGTTATCTCAGGGACTTTATCCCACATACCCTTTTTGTCTGCTGTTATCTTAACGTTCACAAGCACCTGCGGATAGCACTCCATGCAGGAAGCAAGCTCGCTTGCCTTTTCGCCTGTACATTTGAGGACTGTCAGAAGCTTTGTACCTGTCAGCTCACCGTCGCCTGTGTTTGCATAGTCAAGAAGAATGATATGGCCTGACTGCTCACCGCCTATATTATAACCGCCCTTGAGCATTTCTTCAAGAACGTATCTGTCGCCCACCTTTGTGGTAGCGGCAACGATGCCGTTTGCCTTTGCATACTTGAAGAAGCCGAGGTTTGTCATAACTGTAACAACGCAGGTGTTGTTTTTGAGGATACCCATGCTCTTCATATATTTTGAGAAGATAGCAAGTATCTTATCACCGTCGATAAGCTCGCCCTTTTCGTCAACTGCAAGACATCTGTCAGCGTCGCCATCAAAGGCAAGACCAATATCGCAATGATTATCAACAACTGCCTTTTGCAGACCCTCGATATGTGTTGAGCCGCAGTCCTTATTTATGTTTGTGCCGTCAGGCTTATTATTGAGCATTATGCACTTTGCACCAAGTCCCTCGAAAATTCTCTGTGCGCACACAGAAGCTGAGCCGTTTGCACAATCAAGCGCCACACGGATACCGTTGAAATCTGTCTGAACTGTTTTCATAACGTAGCGGATATAATCCCAAGCTGCGTCCTTTTCGTAATAAACGTGACCTATATCACAGCCGTCCTTAAGCTCTATCTTTTCAGGTGTGTCAAGGATAAGAGCCTCTATCTCGTTTTCTATCTCGTCAGAAAGCTTGAAGCCTGTGCCAGAGAAAAGCTTTATGCCGTTAAACTCAACAGAATTGTGTGAAGCGGATATCATAACGCCAGCGTCTGCGTTGTATTTCTTTACAAGCATTGCAACGGCAGGGGTAGGAACAACACCGAGAATGTGAGCATCTGCACCAACTGAGCAGATACCAGCGACCAGCGCGGACTCCAGAATGTCGCCTGAGATACGGGTATCCTTGCCTATGATTATCTTAGCCTTGTGGTTTGTTTCCTTCGTGAGTACCATTGCGGCAGCTCTGCCTATCTGCATAGCAAGCTCACAGGTAAGCTCTGTGATAGCTACTCCTCTTGCGCCGTCAGTTCCAAATAATCTTCCCATAATAATTAGCTCCTTTTCGAGGTCATACCTCTGTATTATTTTTTATTTATGTAAACTCTATATTAACACACATATTAAATTTATCCGATACAATTTTTATCAAAGACAGAAAAGTGCGGTAACGGTGACCAAAGGTCGCCCCTACAGAACAAGAAATTCATCGCCGCAGGCGATACCTTAATTCCTCATTCCTCACTCCTCATTCCTCATTAAGTTCACAGGTGCGTTTGTCCATCTTTAAGAAATCCCAGATGATCGTAAGCAAGCTGTGTCGCCACACGTCCCCTTGGGGTCTTTGAGAGGAAACCTAACTGCATAAGATACGGCTCGCAAACGTCCTCAATGGTGACAGATTCCTCACCGATAGCCGCCGCAAGGGTTTCAAGTCCCACTGGGCCGCCGTCATAGCCTTTTATTATCATCGTAAGCAGACGTTTGTCGAGAGAGTCAAGTCCCAGCTTGTCAACGTCCATTCTGTTGAGGGCTATCTTTGCAATGTCTGCGGTTATCCTGCCGTTGCCCATGACTTCGGCAAAATCACGCACACGCCTTAAAAAGCGGTTTGCTATTCTTGGAGTTCCCCTTGAACGCTTCGCTATCTCCTCTGCACCGTCATCATCACAAGCCACGCCAAGCAAAACTGCGGAACGCTTTACGATATCAGAAAGCTGTTCTGTATTGTAAAGCTCCAAACGCTGGATAACGCCAAAACGATCTCTCAGCGGTGCAGAAAGCGAGCCTGCTCTTGTGGTTGCACCTATAAGAGTGAACTTGTTAAGCTCGATCCTTATAGACCTTGCCGCAGGACCTTTGCCCATGATTATATCCAAGGCATAATCTTCAAGGGCAGGATAAAGAACTTCCTCCACCTGTCTTGAAAGGCGGTGAATCTCGTCGATAAAAAGCACGTCGCCTTTTTCAAGGTTTGTGAGAAGTGCTGCAAGGTCGCCCGGCTTTTCAATGGCAGGCCCTGATGTTATCCTGATGTTCACTCCCATTTCATGGGCGATTATGGCAGAAAGAGTGGTCTTGCCCAGACCAGGCGGGCCGTAAAGCAGAACGTGGTCAAGGCTGTCGCCCCTGTTTTTTGCCGCTTGTATATATATTTTCAGGTTCTCCTTGACCTTTTCCTGACCGATATACTCGTCAAGTGTTTTAGGTCTAAGGCTCACCTCGAAATCATCAGTTGTTTCCGCCTGAGTTTCTTTCGGGGTGACTATCCTGTCTATATCAAAATCTCCTTTTTCGATCATTTATGGAGTTCTCCTCTCAAAATTTCGCAAGTCCGATAAGGGCTTTCTTTATAAGCTCTTCAACGCTCAAATTCGGGTCAAGCTTTGATATAACTGACATTGCTTCGCCCTCGGTATATCCAAGCACCACAAGGGCTGTGACAGCTTCTTCGACAGCTCCGCTTGGAACAGCCGCAAAGCCCTGAGCCGCATTTCCTCTGACGGATATGGTATTCTCTTTTGCCACCTTATCCTTAAGCTCGAGGACTATCCTTTGTGCTATCTTTGTACCGATACCCTTTATCTTTGTGAAAGCCTTTGTATCCCCCGTTGCAACCGCAAGCGCAAACTGTGACGGAGTGCAGGCTGAAAGTATGGCAAGACCTGCCTTCGGGCCTACTCCGCTGACAGATATGAGCATACGGAAGCTTTTAAGCTCCTCCTTAGTTGCAAAGCCGAAAAGCTCCACCGCGTCCTCCTTTACGGCAAGATGTGTGTAAAGCTTGACCTCGCTTTTTCCTGCTATCTGCTGCAAGGTTGAAAAAGTAGTTTTGCAGGCATAGCCCACGCCTGCACATTCTATTACGGCAAGGTCGCTCTCGGTATGAACGAGCTTTCCGCTAAGTGAATATATCATATTATTTCTCCTCAAAATTTTTCATAACACGCCTTGTGTTCACCGAAAGCCCGTGAGTTATAGCGATAGCCACTGCGTCCGCTGTATCGTCAGGCTTTGGGATAGCTTTAAGATGAAGCATGGTCTTTGTCATTTCCTGCACCTGCTTTTTCTCGGCACGTCCATAGCCGACTATGGAGCATTTCACCTGCAAAGGCGTATATTCATAGATGGGAATATTTCTTATTATGGCAGGAAGCAGTGTCACTCCCCTTGCCTGTGCAACGTCAATGGCAGTCTTTTCATTGGTATTGAAAAAAAGCTTTTCTATTCCCATTTCATCAGGCTTATAGGTGGTTATTATCTCGGTCATATCATCATAGATGACTTTCAGCCGTCTGTTGAAATCCATATCCGAAGAAGTGGTTATTGCACCGTAGTCAACAACAGTGAATTTTCCGCTGTTGTATTCAAGCACTCCGAATCCCACAATGGCGTAGCCCGGGTCGATACCAAGTATTCTCAAATCCACTCCTCCGTTCAATTTCAACGCTATCCTATAATGACCCTATTATAACAATTAATTATACCATATTTTTCGGTCAAATGCAAGCAAAACGCTGAGTTTTCACCTATTTCTCACAAGGCGAAAATGTAGAAATGCCACTTTGTGAAAAGTCTGTTTTTGGCTAAACTGACTATAGAACAAAACAGCGGTCATCAGGTATGCCCCTGACACCGCTGTTATCTTTTTATGCTGTATTTTCTAAGTGGCGACTTCCACAATCTTTGAAGGATAAGACCATTGAGCGTGCCAGTGAGAATGCCACTTATTATGAGATAAGGCAAAAGGCTGAACACCGCCCATGTGCCTGATATTACTGCCGCCGCACAAAGCTGACCTATGTTATGGAAAAAGCCACCAAAAACTGATGTCACCCAAAGCTGGTTTTCACCAACTCTCGAAACCGCAATGCACATGGCGAGATACGCTAAAATTCCGCCTGTGAGTGAGAACGCAAAGCTTACCACAGTCCCGTAAAGTCCTGCCGCAATAACTATTCGCAGGAGAAGCACCAAGCCTGCCTCTTTTCTTCCGATAAAAAGCATTGCTGCCATTGTGACGATATTGGCAAGCCCAAGCTTCATGCCGCCTATGGGCATAACAGGAAACTGTGCCTCCACCATGAAAATGATAAGTGACAAGGCGGTAAAAATTCCTATAAGGGTGATTTTTTGTACTGATATCTTCATGCTTCCACCCCTATATCACAGCGTCAGCAGAGGTCTCACCGACTATTTTTATCACAAGCTTGTGCGGTGCACAAATGACGGTCTGTCCAGCGTGGGATATCTTTCCTGCATGAACACAGGTCTGGTTCGAGCAATCTGCGACAGACACCCAAATACTTCCCTCGCCAACGGTTATGGTATTAGTGCCGTTTTCTGTTTTTATCTCAAAGGAATACTCCTTATCGGGGGAAAGGTCGGAAACAGTCTTTATGAGCTTGCCGTTCTCATATATCTCGGCAGAATTTTCTCCGCTCTTTCCACCTGTGAGGAAAATAAATATCAGGCACGCAGCGATAACAGCCGCAAAAACTGCCGCCCATATGAGATTCTTTCTTTTTACCACTGCCGCACTCCCCTTTTTACAGTATATCTGTTGTTATGAGTATACCACAGCCGTTCTTTTTCGTCAAGACAAACGGCAAGTGTCTGATTTTTTGTACTTAAATATTACAGCAAGGTTACAATAAGGTACAAGATTCCGTACAGTTGTAACATTGCTGTAATTTTCACCGAAAAAGCCGAAAAAATTGTCGAAAATTTATCAAAATATCCTTATTCACTATTGATTTTTTGAATGGGGTGTGTTAAAATATAAGAGTTGAATATTCTATTGTTAAGAGTATGTGAACATTTGTTCTTTTTATAGACCGCCATAGCCTGCATTATATGGGCAGATTTAACGATTGCTTGGGTGTATGTTAAATGATTTTAACCAAATCGTTGAAATTCTTGCTTTTTGCTTTTATTTTGCCTGTGGCTGTGGTATAATAATCTGAGCGTCGGCAGAGAGAGAAGCCGACAATCTCGTTAAGGAGTGTGTAAACTTGGAGAAGTTTGTTATACATGGAGGTAAGCCGCTGCATGGTACTGTGCAGATAAGCGGTGCAAAAAACGCTGCTGTTGCATTGGTTGCGGCAACTATCCTGTGCGACGAGCCGTGCGTTCTTGAGAACGTGCCTGAGATAAGCGATATAACTAAGTGCATGAAGATCCTGCGTGAAATGGGCGCAGAGGTCAGACTTTTAGATAAAAATACTATATATTTTGACACAAAGGGCATTGAAAAGCCTGAAGTGCCATATGAGCTTGCAAGAACCATGAGAGCGTCATGCTATTTTCTTGGCACGCTGCTTGGAAGATTTCACGAGGCTTTTGTTCCGATGCCGGGCGGCTGTGACCTTGGCGACAGACCTATAGATCAGCATTTGAAAGCTTTCAAGGCGCTTGGTGCGTCTGACGAGATAGTGAACGGAGCTAATCATGTCACAGCAGACGAGCTTGTGGGCAATCAGATATACTTTGACTTTGTTACAGTTGGCGCAACTATGAATGCAATATTTGCCGCTGTAAAGGCAAAGGGGCTTACTATAATCGAAAATGCGGCGAAAGAGCCTCATATCGTTGACCTTGCGAACTTCCTTAACTCAATGGGTGCTGATATCAGAGGCGCAGGTACAGACGTTATCAAGATAAGAGGCGTTGATTACCTCAAAGGCGTTACCTATGCGACTATCCCTGACCAGATAGAGGCAGGCACTTATATGGTAGCGGCGGCTGCCACAAAGGGCGACGTTGTTATCGCAAATGTTATCCCTAAACACCTTGAGTCTATTACGGCAAAGCTACGCAAGGTAGGCGTAAACGTTGAGGAAAGCGACGAGAGCGTTCATGTTTGGGTGGACGGTCCGCTCGTGAAAACTTCTATAAAAACTATGCCGCACCCTGGCTTCCCTACTGATATGCAGCCGCAGTTCTCAACACTGCTGACGCTTGCAGAGGGTACGAGCATCGTTACAGACGATATTTTTGACAACAGATTCAGATATGTGGCTGAGCTTAGAAGAATGGGCGCTGACATTTCTGTTGACGGCAAGGTGGCTGTTATACAGGGCGTTGGCAAGCTCAAAGGTGCTCCTGTTGTGGCAACTGACCTGAGAGCAGGCGCTGCCATGGTGATAGCAGGACTTGCCGCAGAGGGCACTACTGAAATAGACAATATTTTCTACATCGAAAGAGGATATGAAAAGATAGATGAGAAACTCAGAGGGCTTGGAGCTGACATTCAGCGTGTTTACAAGCCTGACGCTAACGAAATGGAACTTAGCGGCTGATAAATATCGATAACACTGCGGCGGCATATTATTTGCCGCCGTTTTTTACAGCATTTGAGAGGACATGATATGGAGCTTTTTATTTCCGACCTTGACGGAACGCTGCTTAACGGCAATGCAGAGGTGACGGAGTTCACAAGAGACACTTTGAACAGGCTCATGGCAAAGGGGCTTAACTTCACTGCCGCCACTGCAAGGACGCTTGCTTCAGCAGGAAAAATACTTTCGGGACTTGACCTGAAGCTTCCCGTTATACTTATGAACGGCGTGCTTATTTATGATATGACGGAGAAAAAATACGTCAAGATAAACAGCCTTTCCAGGGAGCTTTGCGGTCTTATCATAGGTCTTTCAAAAGAGCTTGGTTTAGAACCTTTTATGTACTCGGTTTCAGATAACCAGCTTTCCACAAGATATGAGAGGCTTATTTCTCCTGCTATGGAGAGCTTTTACAACGAACGCAGAGAGAAATATTACAAGTCTTTCACGCAGGTCAGTGACCTTTCTCAGTACATCGACAATGTGATATACTTCACATTTATTGCAGAAAAAGAAAAACTTGTACCGCTGTATGACGCTCTTAAAGAAAATGAAAAACTGAACATCACATACTATTATGATGTTTATGACCCCAAGCTTTGGTATCTTGAAGTGTTCTCTTCGATGGCTTCTAAGGAGCAAGGCGTGAGGTATCTTCGTGAGAATTACGGCTTTGACTTTGTCACGGCTTTTGGCGACAACACCAACGATCTGCCTATGTTCAAGGCGGCTGATAAAAGAGTGGCAGTAAAAAACGCCTGCAAAGAGGTGCTTGAAGGCTGCGACCAGGTGACAGGCACAAATGAGGAGAACGGTGTTGCAGAGTATCTTCTGAAAACTTTTGAAAGGAATTAGTTATGGCAAGGATATATCCACTTTTTTCATCAAGCAAGGGCAACAGCTCTTTTATCGGCAACAGTGACGGCGGGATACTTGTTGACGCAGGAGTATCCTGCAAACGTCTTTGTGAGGCTTTGAAAGCTAACGAGATCGACCCTGCTGTTATACAGGGAATTTTTATCACACACACACATTCAGACCATGTTTCTGGGCTTAAAGTTCTCACGAAGAAATATCATATCCCTGTATTTGCCCAAAAGACCAATCTTGAGATACTTGTATCTGACGGCAAAATAGACCCAGCCTGTGATGTCAACGAGGTGGACGGCAATGAAGTGTGCATAGGAGATTATGCCGTAAAAGGTTTTGCCACATTTCATGATACCCCTGCAAGCTGTGGATATCAGATAAAGACCCCTGACGGCAAGCAGGTGTGCGTATGCACCGACCTTGGCACTGTTACAAATGAGGTGGATATGCACCTGAGCGGTTCTGACCTTGTTTTGCTGGAGTCAAATTATGATGAGTCAATGCTAAAGAATGGACCTTATCCATACGAGCTGAAAAGGCGCATCGCTTCAGACCACGGACACCTTTCAAACTCTGCCTGCGGAGAACAGCTAAAAAAGCTTATGACAGCAGGTACATATAAATTTATTTTAGGGCATTTAAGTCAGGAAAACAACACGCCTTTTCAGGCTGAAAACTCGGCTGTGGGAGCACTTGGGGATTACGAGCGCAACAGCGACTATATTTTACATATAGCAAAGCCTGAGGGCAGCGGAATGGCGGTGGCATTTTGATAAGGATAAATCTTATTACAGTTGGAAAGCTGAAAGAAAAATACTGGCGTGATGCTGCGGCGGAATACTCAAAGCGGCTGGGGGCGTTCTGCAAGCTTGAAATAGTTGAACTGAACGAGTCGAGGTTATCTGACAACCCCTCCGAAAAGGAGATAGCGGCGGCGCTTGAAAACGAAGCAAAAGCCATGAAAAGCTACACTGACATCAAGGGCGCATACAATATTGCAATGTGCATTGAGGGCAAGCAGCTTTCAAGTGAAAAGCTGTCCAAAAAGCTCAGCGAATGCGGTCTGAACGGATTCAGCACAGTGAATTTCATAATAGGCTCTTCATTCGGCATTTCCCCTGAAATAAAGGCAAAAGCTGACCTGCGCTTATCAATGTCGGAGATGACGTTCCCACACCAGCTTGCAAGGATAATGCTTTTGGAGCAGGTTTACAGGGCGTTTCAGATAAGTGCTAATACTAGGTATCATAAGTGAATTTCGGATATGACAAAACCGCCCTTTGTGACTGTCATGTAGTGATGAACATCAAGATCGAGCATCTTATTGTAAAGTTCAAACAGCTCACTTTCGGTCTTGCTGGTCAAAAAATCATTGGCATTGATAATTTCAAGGACAGGCTTAAAACGGCTGATAAAAATATCGTTCAGCTTGTATGCACAGCTTTTGCTGTCCATAGAATCATCTGTAATTGAAATATGAGGATTCCTTGACTTAGTATAATAATATTTAATATTATAAGTCATTGCAATACCAAAGTCAATGACTTAAACTAATAATATAATAATTCAGTATGCGGCGGAGGTATAACATGAAAAAAATATCAATGGTAATAAATGCAGACGACAGGCTCGGACATATCGCTCCAGAGATATACGGACATTTTTCCGAGCATCTCGGAAGATGTATCTACAATGGTATATATGTGGGTGAAAATTCACCTATTCCGAATACAGACGGAATAAGGAATGATATCATCGAGGCGCTCAGAAATATAAAAGCTCCCGTTTTCCGCTGGCCCGGCGGCTGCTTTGCAGAAGAATATCACTGGCAGGACGGTATCGGCGAAAAATCTCTGCGCCGAAAGATCGTGAACACGAACTGGGGCGGAGTTACGGAGGATAATTCTTTTGGCACGCACGAATTTATGCGCTTCTGTGAGCTTGTTGGCTGCAAGCCTTATATAAACGGCAATGTTGGCAGCGGCAGTGTTCGTGAATTATCCGAATGGATAGAATATATGACCTCAGATGCGGAATCACCTCTCACAGAGCAGAGAAAGAAGAACGGCAGAGCCGAGCCGTGGAAACTCGAATACCTCGGTATCGGCAATGAAAACTGGGGCTGCGGAGGAAATATGCGTCCCGAATATTACGCCGACGTTTATAAAAGGTATCAGACATTCTGCCACAATTATTCGGGAAACAGACTTTACAGAATAGCCTGCGGTTCAAGCTCTGCCGACTATAACTGGACAGAAGTCATGATGAAAAATCTTGACAGCAATAATGTTGATGCTATCGACCTGCATTATTATACGATGCCAGTATGGCCCGAAATGGAGTCTGCCACCGATTTTGACGATGAGCTTTATTATAAAACTATAGCTGCAGCGAACTTTTCCGATGAGCTTATCACAAGACATTCGGAGATAATGAACCGCTATGATCCCGAAAAGAAAATAGGACTTGTAATAGGAGAGTGGGGCTGTTGGCATAAGGTAGAAGAGGGTACGAACCCGGGATTTTTATATCAGCAGAATACAATGCGTGATGCTATCGTTGCTGCAATAGAGCTGAATGTTTTTAACAGACACAGCGACCGTGTTGTAATGGCAAACCTTGCGCAGGCGGTGAATGTTCTCCAATCTGTCATTCTTACAGAGGGCGATAAGATGATAAAAACGCCTACATATCACGTTTTCGACCTTTTTAAAACACACCAAAACAACGAGGCAGTTTACTGCTATACGCAGAACGAAAATATGTCGGAAGGTAAAAATGCTCCGATGATCTCGGTTTCCGCATCGGTGAACGAAAAGAGTATGACCGTTACCGTCGCAAACTGTTCGCTTACGGAAGAGGCTGCTGTTGAATGCAGCATTTTCGGTTTTAAAGCATCATCAGTTTCTTGCAGGATACTTACAAATGAGGCACACAGCTATAACGACTTCGACTGTCCCGACAGAGTGAGCATTACCGAGCATACGGCAGTCATCAAGGACAATGTGTTAAAGCTGAATATTCCGCCTTGTGCTGTTGTGGAATGTGTTGTTGACTAAATATTGGGGCATATTCACAGTGCATTTCGTCTTTATAATAAAAATATAAGCATAATAGCTGCGTTTCATTAAAGAAGCGCAGCTCTTTGTTTTATAAAGCCATAATATGTTGGGCATTGTGCTCGCAAAAAAATAATGCACAAAAGGGGCTTCTGTTGATAAAATGTGAATGTGTTCACATTTGGGGATTTTCTCCTTATGTGCTACAATTGGGCAAGGAGAAAACCGAAGGATTTATCAACATGACAAAACCACCGCAACCAAACTCGGTTGCGGCGGTAATTTTATCTGCTATGAATTATTGTTCTTGCTGTAATACTCTGTCTGCTTATCGTAGACCACTTTCGGTGTGTAACGCTTTATCGCCTTATTGTTCACCTTGATGTCAAGCTTTTCTACCCAGCTTGTTAATTTCTTCTGAAATTCATCGCTCTTCATTTCTTTCAGAAGGTCTTCATGATTGTCCTTGGCATATTCTGTATCTCTGCCCTTTATATCGCCCTTGATAAGAATGTAATATGCGTTATCGTCCTCATAAGCTGTTGCAACGTCTGTGCTCATACCGCTTACTTCTTTGAGTATCTTGCCGTTTGTAGTGTCTTTCTGTGAATCGTCCATTGTGCCGTAATTCATCATCTTTTCATTTGCATACGGGTCAGGTGCAGAAGAAGAACTGTCTGTGGAAGAATCTGTGTCTGACGCTGCTGTGCTTGATTCTGCTGTGCTGTCAGATACAGAAGATGTATCGTCGGAAGCTGTAGAACTTGTGTCGATGTCTGATACGGAAGATGTGTCGTCTGACGCTGTTGAACTGTCTGCGGCTGATGAATCGCTGTCAGTGGCGGAGCTTGAATCTGCGGCCTTCTTTGAAGCAACATAGTCGTTGTACTCGTCTATAATGCTGTCGAAATCGTCAAACGAAACTCCCTGAGCCTTTTCAAGGAACTCATCTCTTTTTGCCTTGGCTTCCTCATTTGCAGCAGCTGCTGAGTCTGTAGAAGAATCGGTGGCTGACGATGAAGAATCAGTTGATGCTTTAGTTTTTGCAAAGGAAATGGATTTATATCTCAGGTAGTTATCATCAAGATACTTCACCATTTCATCGTCTGAAACGGCTTCCTCGCCGCCCTCTGCATAGTAGTGATCAAAAAGCTCTTCCCTCATTTTTGAGCCTTTGAGTGCAAGCTTTACAGATTCCTTTGAGATACCCTCTGACTCGTAAAACTCGCCCTGAGAATCCCATGTGCTGCTTATGCTGTCATTAATGGACTTTATATCCTCATCTGAAAGAGTAAGTCCAAGCTCGTTGAACTTGTCAACTACAGCAGCGTACTCCTTTGTGGCAGTAAGTGCATAATCTGAAAGATACTCGTCAAATGCCTTTCCGTCTACCTTCTGATCGAAATAGTCCTTTTTGATGCCCTTCTGATAATACATCATCGTCATTTGATATGACATTTCTGTAAGCTCATTATAAATGTAGATACCTGCGTTTATCTTGCTGTCACCTACTGTCATCACATAGCTTGTGTCCGAGCAAGAGGTAAGGCTCGCAGTACAAAGCAATGCGGCAGTAAGAGCAGCCGTTATTTTTTTAGCTTTAGCCATTTTATTATCCATTTCCTTTCCGAAAAAAATCGTCTTACTAACAGGCAGAAAACCGCCTTAACTTTTACATTATACTACATTTGAGCCTATAAGTCAAGTGGATATGTGTCTCTCACACGCAAAAACGGACGATCACTGACCGTCCGTTTTAATGCACTGATATTTTATCTATTGCTATTTCCTGTTTTTATGTCTTTCCAATTTACTTGCGTACATTATCTTATCCGCCTGTGTAAACATATCTTCAAGCTCGTGGACATCTGTTATATGTTTACAAATACCGCCTATACTAACGCTGACCTCAAACTCGTTACCTGCAAACTTGTTATATACTCTAAGACGGTCGTTGACCCTTGCAGAAAATCGTTCAGGATAGTTGTCGTTATAGTCGTTACAGCCTATCACCACAAACTCATCGCCGCCTACCCTTGCACATATCTCGTTATTTTTTGTCGATGCCAAAACTGCGTCTGCGATCGCTTTTATTGCAATATCACCGCAGTTATGGCCAAAATTATCATTTATCTTTTTAAGGCAGTCCAGATCGCAGACAGCGATAAAAGCCTTATTTTTCGGATCTGACATTCTGTCAATAACAAACTGGATATTTTTCTCAATACCTATTCTCGAATAAACACCTGTCATAGCGTCACGGACTGCAAGATTAGCTATGGAGTTTCGTATCCGCATTGATTCCAGAGCATTGCTTACATGATTTGTCCAATTACGATAAGTGATATCTATCGATTTTATTTCGTCACCGTAAGACAATACAGCATAGCCATAGCACCGATCTATAAAATGTACCGGAGTGATAAAGAATGCACAAGGGCTTTCTCGTTCTTCATCCAGATCAGGAAATATCTCTTTGAGTTCAAAAGGATCATGAAGAGTTCTGTTTTTGCCGTAAACGCTTCTTATATAAAGCACCATATTTTCTGTATATTCCTTTGGAACAGTGGAGATCTCACCTACTATCTCATGCTCTCCAAGGCAATCCTCATTAAGGCAGAGATAATACATCTTCTGACCAATGATAAGATAGAGAAAATATTGTATCCTAGCCATCAGATCATCGGGATCTTTAGAGCAAGCCATTATATCGGTCATACTGCTGTCCAAAAAGTCATGATAATTCATCTTGTTCTGAGACGATAAAAGATCACGCTTTGTATAGCTGTAATCCTCATGACAGCCGCAGGAAGCACCTATCTCCACCTTGCCGCCGTCCTCTATAAGGCCCTGAGGTTCAACGCCTTTGATCCTTGCCTCAATGGTCATTACTGCGTTCACGCCAGTTTCAAAGATCGGCGGTGAGCACGAGGTTATAGCTGGCACGCAATGGATAGCCTCGTCTATTGCGTCATAACCTGCAACTATCATATCCTCAGGCACGCTCAAACCGTTTTTCTGATATTCATGTACAACGCCTATAGCCATATAATCTCCACAGCAAACGATAGCGTCAGGCTTTTTACGTCTGCCATAGATGATATTATTTGCCACCTCTGCCGCTTTATCATATCAGAAGCCTCCGTCAAAGCAGACAAAGTCCGGATCATACTCTATGCCATGCTTTTCAAGGGCACGCTTATATCCCGCAAGCCGTTCACGAGTGGTGGCAGTCTCCAGCGGACCGCTCAAAAAAAGTATCTTCCTGCATCCATGGACCTCGATAAGATGTTCTGTCAATTGCATAAAGGGTATTTCGTCACGGGTATAAATACTTTCATAGTCCTTATAGCCTCCATCTATAAAAACCACAGGAACATGACATTTCTCATCTATATCCCTGCATATTTTGTCAAAAAGCCCAGGCATTTTTAATGTATCTGCCAAAACGATAACGCCATCGAGCTTATCATAATTTATAACGTCATATATCTGCATTTCTCCAACAGACACTGCTTTTAAGAATGACTCTTTGACAAAGCTTGTGAAGATAAGCACATCATAGTCAAGCTGAAAAGCCTTTGTCATTACGCCTCTCAGCAATCTTTCCTGATAATAGCTTTCTGCCTCAGACAATATCACTCCAATGCGTTTTCTTCCCAAAATGTCTCACCTTCTCTATAATGTTGCATTTAGACGCACTGCACCCTACAATCATTCAAACATTATACCACATTTGCCTCGAGTTGTCAAAGGCATTTTGTGAATTTTCGTAAACTTTTTAAAGACTTTTTTATTTTTGTGGTAAAATTATTAAGCTTTTTTCAATATTACCAATACATATATTTGATTAAATTTGTTATAAATCAACTAAATGATTTGCTTAATCGTTTTCGAGATTGCGAAAATTTTCGGTAACATGTTCATATAGAAAATAAAATGAAAACTTTTCAGAATATTCTTAATAAAGCATCGCAGAGAAAACTTTTTTTACACAGTAATTCTGAATAAGAAAAGAACAAAAAAGTTTCAAAAATGTCTTGACAAGTAAAAGATCATATGGTATAATATTAAAGTCGCTTAGATAGTGTGACACATATAAAAAATGATAAACTGGAGAAGTCGCCTAGCCCGGTTTATGGCGCACGACTGGAACTCGTGTATGGGTTAATAGCTCATCGAGGGTTCGAATCCCTCCTTCTCCGCCAAAAAGTCTCGTAAACACGTTGTTTGCGAGACTTTTTATTTTCTAAAGATATGACACGAAAAAACTTAATAAGAAAAAAAAAATCGGACAGCCAGAAGACTGTCCAATTGAATGTTTTGTGATTATTCTATGGTCGTGATGTCGCTTCCGAACCAAGTTGTTGATATCTCAGCGAGCTTGCCGTCCTGCTTCATTTCGTGAAGGATTTCCTCGATCTTGTCGCAAAGTGCCTGATCGCCAAGTCTGAATCCGATAGCGTACTCCTCTGGGTCAAGGCCGTCAGGAAGCACCTTGTAATCCTTGCCTGATGTGGATATCTCGTAGTTTGCAACTACTGAGTCAAGGAACGCTGCATCTACCATGTTAAGCTCCAACTGCTGGAGGGCTTCAACATTTGTTGCAAGCTCTGTTGTTGTCGCACCATTTGCTACAACGTCAGATGCAAGAAGTGTTTCCTGTGCTGTTGAGCCGTTCTGTACGGCAATGTTCTTGCCTGCAAGATCAGCCTGTGAAGCAACGTCGCTTGAGCCGTTTACAACGAACACCATTTCATTCTTCATGTAAGGCTCGCTCATGAGCATTACTTTCTTTCTCTCATCGCTGACAGAAAGGCCGTTCCAGATACAATCTATTGTGCCTGCATTAAGGTCCTGTTCCTTTGTATCCCAGTTTACAGAGTAAGTTTCAAGCTCTACACCAAGTCTTGAGCAAACTTCCTTTGCAACGTCGATATCAAAGCCTACGATGTTGTCGTTCTCGTCCGTGTAGCCCATTGGCTTGAATGTTGGGTCAAGACCAAGCACAAGCTTGCCTGAATCAAGAACTTTCTGAAGTGAGTTATCCTCGCCTGTTGCAGCGGCTGTGCTGTTTGTGCCTGCTGCTGATGAAGAATCAGATGTGCTTCCGCAGCCTACAGCCAAAAGCATCATGGCAGCAGCGGAAAGTGATGCGATAGTCTTAAAAATAGATCTTTTCATTATTAACTTCCTTTCGGGTATCGTCAAAATACCATTTCATACGTTTTAACACTTTAATATAATAACATATTATAACGTCACTGTCAATTATCATTATTGCCCAAACCTTTGCAGGCTGTGGGTGCTTTTTCATAGAAAATGACCGCAGATAGGCGAAAATCAGCACTTGCCAAGCTTTTTCGCTCTTTCCATAAATCTTGCATACTTGCCTATTACCGCTTCTCCCTGTGTGATGCCTGCATTTTCCAGTATTTCCAAAGGCTTTTCGGGATAGTCAGCTGTGTATTCAAGCTCCAACTCATAGTCTGTCACGCCGAGATATTCGCTTTTGTCAAGGCATATCTCAACATGGTCGAAATCGGTGCAGAGCTTGCGCTGAGTATACAAAGAGCCTGCAAGGTCAGCGGCAGGAAAATCTCTCCCCACAAGCTGTGAAAGCTCCTGTGCGGTGAGCGTTTCAGGCAGGCTGTCAAGCTGTTGTTCATACTCTTTTTTCACATGAAGTGCACCGTTTTCGGAGATAGGTGCTTTAAGCTGCAAAAAATACCTATCCCCTATTTGTCTTACCCTGATACTTGTCATGCCCGTATCCTGCTGTGGAATATAATAAAAATTGGTCTGCTCTATTATTTTGCCCCACTGAAAAAGCTTTTCAGCGGTGTTATATTGTTCTTTTGTGAGAGAAATTTTTATCTCACGTTCTATATTTTCGCTCATGATATCCTCCTGCTTTAATACTTTAGGCAACACCGCACAAAGCCCGCCTGACGGCTTTGCACGCCATCTGCTTGCAGATTTTCCGTCATATCACACAAAAATCCCTTGACATACGACAGTATGCCTGCGGAATTTTTATGCAATCTGACAAAAAATCTGACTACGCATCTGACGCACAATCTTTGTGCGGTATTGCCTTTATTTTATTATAACAATATCACAATATAATGTCAACATGAATATGGTTGACAAAATCCCATAAAAATAGTAGAATTTAATTAGTAATTTGATTATTTTAAGGAGAGTTTGAGATGTCAAGAATATTGACGCCACAGCAGAAGATAGAGCGGAGCATTGTGACGGATTTTCGCAGAGATATATGGAATAAATTCGTAATGGGATATGAGCGTTACGATATGATAAAGCCGGGGGACAAAATAGCGGTGTGCATATCAGGTGGCAAGGACTCAATGCTTCTTGCTAAGTGTATGCAGCATTTGCAGAAATATCAGGGAATGGACATATGGCTAGAATTTATTGTAATGAACCCCGGTTACAGCGACGCAAACAAGCAGAGGATAATCGACAATGCGGCGCTTATGGGAATACCCATAAAGATGTTTGAGACGAAAGTTTTTGACATTGCATACAACACAGAACGCAACCCATGCTATCTTTGTGCAAGAATGAGGCGTGGCTGGCTTTACAAATTTGCGCAGGATCTTGGGTGCAACAAGATAGCTTTGGGACATCATTTTGATGATGTTATAGAAACCATACTCATGAGCATGGTATACGGAGGACAGATTCAGACTATGATGCCGAAGCTACACTCGAGGAACTACGCAGGCATGGAGCTTATCAGACCACTGTACATGGTGAAAGAGGCGGACATTATCCGCTGGGTGGAGCAGAACGATCTGCATTTTATCCGCTGTGCCTGCCGTTTCACTGAGAGCTACGAGGGGTCAGAGAAAAAGGGTGAGGTATCAAAGCGTCAGGAAATGAAAGAGCTTATAGCAAAGTTTCGTGCCACCAATCCAAACATCGAAAACAATATTTTCAAGAGCGTTTACAATGTCAATCTGCGCACTGTGATACAATACGAATACAAGGGCAAGAAGTACAATTTTATGGACACATATGATGATTACGACCCAAGCGTTCAGGCAGATGACGATGATGATGAGGGAATAGAGTAAAAAAGTTGTGAAAAGGGCTTGACAAAGCGGCAGAGATAGTGTATAATATATTACTGTAATTGGTTTGCTGCTATGGCTCAGTAGGTAGAGCACGTCCTTGGTAAGGACGAGGTCACCGGTTCAAGCCCGGTTAGCAGCTCCAGCAAAACAGCTATTAAATTGCGTAAATGCGTGGTTTGATAGCTGTTTTTGTTTTGTGTGATGTTCTGTGATATTTCTTAAAAATTTACGATAAGGGACTATGTAGTGGAACATAGATTATGATGTCAAAGCTTTTTCCCCTGCCACGATACCCTACACACAAAAAACACCGCCCGAACTCCTCGGACGGTGTTATATTTTTACCTCGTATTACAGATTTGTATACTCCATAAGGTTCTTATCCACCTCACGGGCAACATCTCTGCCCTCTCTGATAGCCCATACTACAAGTGACTGTCCTCTGCGGACATCGCCTGCGGCAAAGACGTTCTTCACGTTCGTCTGATGTGTGCCGTCGGCTGTTGCGATATTCGTTCTGCCGTCTACCTCGACGCCAAAAGCCTTTGTGAGATAGCTTTCAGATCCCAGAAAGCCTGCCGCAATAAGCACAAGCTCGGTTTCTACCTTGTATTCGCTGCCCTCAACAGGCTTCATTATCGTTCTGCCTGACTTAGGGTCTTTCTCTGGGGAGAGCTTTACAAGCACTGCGCCCTTAAGATTGCCCTTTTTGTCTTTGAGAAACTCCTTGACAGTTGTCTGATAAACTCTCGGGTCATGACCGAACACACCGATAGCTTCTTCCTGACCATAATCTGTCTTGCAGACCATTGGCCACTGCGGCCATGGGTTGTTCTCGGCTCTCGTGTCAGGAAGCTTTGGCATCATTTCAAGCTGCAAAACGCTCTTTGCGCCATGTCTTACGCTTGTACCAACGCAGTCATTTCCAGTATCTCCGCCACCTATTACCATGACGTTCTTGCCCTTTGCGGAAATGTGGTTTTTATCCGTAAGACCGCCGTTCAGCAGCGCCTTAGTTGTGGATTTCAGAAAATCCACTGCAAAATAGATACCCTTTGCATCTCTGCCCTCGGCTTTGATATCTCTAGGGTTTGAAGCACCACAACAAAGTATTACTCTGTCGAAGTCCTTGAGAAGCTCAGCCGCTGTGATATTCTTGCCCACATTAACGCCTGTGCGGAACTCGATACCCTCTTCTTTCATTATGTTTATCTTGCGCTCGATTATCTGCTTTTCAAGCTTCATGTTCGGTATGCCGTACATAAGCAGACCGCCCACTCTGTCCTCACGCTCGAAAACTGTTACACTGTGACCTCTCTGATTGAGCTGGTCAGCGGCAGCAAGACCTGACGGGCCAGAGCCTATAACAGCGATAGTCTTTCCCGTTCTTACCTTTGGCACTCTTGCTGAAGCATATCCGCAGGCATAGGCATTTTCGATAATGCCGTATTCGTTAGCCTTTGTGGTAACAGCGTCGCCATTAGCTCCGCAGGTGCAGGCTTTTTCGCAAAGTGCAGGACAAACTCTTGATGTGAACTCAGGAAAATTGTTCGTCATATGAAGTCTGTAATATGCCTGCTCCCAGTTGCCCTTGTATATAAGGTCGTTCCATTCAGGGATAAGATTGTTAAGCGGACAGCCTGAAAATGCGTTGCCTATCTTCATTCCTGCCTGACAGAACGGCACACCGCAGTCCATACATCTTGCACCCTGCTTTTGCTGCTCCTCCTTTGAAAGAGGAGTGTGAAATTCATTAAAATTCTTTATACGTTCCTCAACGGAGAACGCTGCTGCGTCCTCACGCTTATAGTCCATAAAACCAGTTGGCTTTCCCATATCTCAACTATACTTGCTTTCACGGCAAGTATATCCTCCTTTCGATTTTAAAAGTACAATATCTCATGTGCGCAGGCTTACTGCTTGCCGTTGATGATCTGATAGAATGCTTCTATCTGCGCCTGATCGCTACTCATACCCTTTTCTTCCATTGAAGCTATAGCAGACATCATCTTCTTGTAATCGTGAGGGATTATCTTCTTGAACTTAGGCAGATATTCCTCAAAGTTATCAAGAATACGCTTGCCCTTTTCAGAGCCTGTTGCGTCAACGTGCTGCTGGATAAGGTCTTTGAGCTGAATGATATCGTACTTCTCCTTGACCTCAGAGAAAAGTACCATTTCCTTGTTGAGTCTTGTGTAAAGGTGTCTGTCCTCGTCAAGAACGTAAGCTACACCGCCCGACATACCTGCCGCAAAGTTTTTGCCCGTCTTGCCGATAACTACCACACAGCCGCCTGTCATATACTCACAGCCGTGGTCGCCAACGCCCTCGACAACTGCCACTGCGCCTGAGTTTCTTACGCAGAAACGCTCGCCTGCAACACCGTCGATGAACGCCTTACCGCTTGTTGCACCGTAAAGTGCAACGTTACCGATAATGATATTGTCCTCGGCTTTGAAAGTGGAATCCTTCGGAGGATAAACAACGAGCTTACCGCCTGAAAGTCCCTTGCCAAAATAATCGTTAGAGTCGCCCACAAGCTCGAGGGTCAAGCCGTTCGGGATAAATGCGCCGAAGCTCTGTCCGCCTGAGCCGTTGCAGACTATCTTGTATGTATCGTCAGCAAGTGTGTTATAATACTTTCTTGTTATCTCTGAGCCGAAGATAGTACCGAATGAACGGTCTGTGTTCTTGACATTTACTGTGATAGACTTCTTCTCACCACTCTTAAGATTTTTCTCGAACTCCTTCATGAGTACCTTTTCATCAAGAGTGTTTTCAAGCTTGAAGTCATACTTGGATTTCTTGTTGTATTCTACCTTTTCTGAAACGTAATCAGAGTTGATGATATTAGAAAGGTCAACTTGTGCCGCAGTGCCTGTGATACCAGCCTTTGGCTTGATAAGGTCAATTCTTCCCACAAGCTCGTCAACTGTTCTTACGCCAAGCTTTGACATATATTCTCTAAGCTCGGAAGCCACGAATATCATAAAGTTCATTACATATTCAGGCTTGCCAGGGAACTTCTTTCTAAGTTCAGGGTTCTGTGTTGCAACGCCGAACGGACAAGTATCAAGATTACATACTCTCATCATTGCACAGCCGAGTGTTATCAGCGGAGCTGTTGCAAAGCCGAACTCCTCTGCGCCAAGGATCGCTGCGATAACAACGTCACGGCCTGTCATGAGCTTGCCGTCTGTTTCGATAACGACCTTGTTTCTAAGACCGTTCTTGATAAGGGTCTGATGTGCTTCTGCAAGTCCAAGTTCCCATGGAAGTCCTGCATTGTAGATAGAGTTTCTCGGAGCCGCACCTGTACCGCCGTCATAGCCTGAGATAAGGATAACACCTGCGCCTGCCTTTGCAACGCCTGCTGCAACTGTACCAACACCGCACTCAGAAACGAGCTTTACAGAAATTCTTGCGTTCTTGTTTGCGTTTTTCAGGTCATAGATAAGCTGAGCCAAGTCCTCGATAGAGTAGATATCGTGGTGTGGCGGAGGTGAGATAAGCGACACGCCAGGTGTGGAGTGTCTTGTTTTAGCTATCCATGGATAAACCTTTTTGCCAGGGAGATGACCGCCCTCGCCAGGCTTTGCGCCCTGTGCCATTTTTATCTGTATCTCATCAGCAGATGTGAGGTATCTTGAAGTTACGCCGAAACGTCCCGAAGCCACCTGCTTGATAGCTGAACATCTGTCCTCAGAAGTACCCTTTGTGAGCAGTCTGTCAAGGCTCTCACCGCCCTCGCCTGAGTTTGACTTGCCGTGAAGTCTGTTCATTGCGATAGCAAGTGCTTCATGAGCTTCCTGCGAGATAGAGCCGTAGGACATAGCACCCGTCTTAAATCTTCTTACAATAGAGTCAACGCTCTCAACTTCCTCCAGCGGAACAGGATTTTCAGCAAAGTTGAAATCCATAAGACCTCTGATATTCACAGGGTCCATTTCCTCAGAAATAAGCTTTGAATACTTCTTGTATGTTTCGTAGTCGCCAGTCCTTGCAGCCTGCTGGAGCAGATAGATAGACTTAGGATTGTAGAGATGCTCCTCCTTGCCGCTTCTGAACTTGTGGCTTCCTCTTGATTCAAGCTCTGTGTCTGTGCCAAGTCCAAGAGGGTCAAAGGCTGATGTATGAAGTCTGTCAACATTTTTCTCGATGTCAGATATTGTGATACCGCCTATTCTGCTGACAGTACCTGTGAAATACTTGTTTATAACGTCCTGACCGATACCGATAGCCTCGAATATCTGTGAGCCTTGATATGACTGTATAGTAGAGATACCCATTTTTGAAGCTATCTTTACGATACCATGGAGAACAGCCGCATTATAATCGTCAACAGCGGCATAGTAATCCTTGTCGAGAAGGTCGTCAGCAATAAGCTCGTGGATAGTTTCCTGAGCAAGATAAGGGTTGATAGCGGAAGCACCGTAGCCAAGCAGTGTTGCAAAGTGATGAACTTCTCTAGGCTCGCCGCTTTCGAGGATAATAGCAAGAGATGTTCTCTTCTTTGTAACAACAAGGTGCTGATGAAGCGCTGATACTGCAAGCAGTGACGGGATAGCAAGGTGGTTCTCGTCAACTCCCCTGTCTGAAAGGATAAGGATATTTGCGCCCTCGCTGAACGCCTTGTCTGCTTCTATATAAAGTCTGTTTATAGCCTTTTCAAGTCTTGTATTCTTATAATAAAGTATAGGGATAACAGCTACCTTAAAGCCAGGAATGTGCATATTCTTTATTTTAAGGATATCTGTTGAGGTAAGGATAGGGTCGTGTATCTTCATTACCTTGCAATTTTCAGGCTTTTCTTCAAGAATGTTGCCGTCCTCACCGATATAGACAGTTGTGGAGGTAACTATTTCCTCTCTGATAGCGTCTATAGGCGGATTTGTTACCTGTGCAAAGAGCTGTTTAAAGTAGTTGAACAGTGGCTGAGGTTCTTTTGAAAGCACCGCAAGCGGGCTGTCTGTACCCATAGCGGCAATAGACTCAGAGCCGTTCTTTGCCATTGGCAGGATAGATGTCATAACGTCCTCATAGGTATAGCCAAAAGCTTTCTGAAGTCTTTGTCTTTCCTCGTAGCCGTGTTCCTCTACCTTGATGTTTGGTATCTTAAGGTCTTTAAGTCTGACAAGGTTGCTGTCAAGCCACTCGCCGTAAGGCTGCTTTGAAGCATAGTATTCCTTAAGCTCGTCATCGTCGATAACTCTGCCCTGAACAGTATCAACAAGAAGCATTTTGCCTGGGCGAAGTCTTTCCTTTTCAACGATATTGTCTGACGGGATAGGAAGTGCGCCAACCTCAGATGAAAGGATAAGATTGCCGTCCTTTGTGATATAATATCTTGACGGACGCAGACCGTTTCTGTCAAGCACTGCACCCATGATATCTCCGTCAGAGAAAAGGATAGAAGCAGGTCCGTCCCATGGCTCCATCATAGTTGCGTAATACTGATAGAAGTCTTTCTTAGCCTGACTCATCGTGCCGTTGTTATCCCATGGCTCAGGGATCGTTATCATGACAGCCAGTGGCAGATCCATTCCACTCATGACCAAAAATTCAAGTGTGTTGTCGAGCATTGCAGAGTCAGAGCCTTCTGTGTTTACAACAGGTGTGACCTTATCAAGGTCGCCCTTCAAATGCTCAGACTTCATCGTTTCCTCACGAGCGAGCATTTTATCAGCATTGCCTCTGATAGTGTTTATCTCACCGTTGTGAACGATCATTCTATTAGGATGAGCTCTCTGCCAGCTTGGGTTTGTGTTGGTAGAAAATCTTGAATGTACCATAGCGATAGCAGACTCGTAGTCCTTATCCTGAAGGTCAGGGAAGAACTTTCTGAGATCCTGCACAAGGAACATTCCTTTATATACTATAGTTCTGCTTGAAAGTGATACAACGTAGGTGTCCTCATTTGACTGCTCGAACACACGTCTTGCAACATATAGCTTGCGGTCAAAGTCAAGACCCTTTTTAACGCCCTTTGGACGCTTGATGAAGCACTGCATTATGGCAGGCATACACTGGGCAGCTCTCTTGCCAAGCACCTCAGGCTTTGCAGGAACGACTCTCCAGCCAAGGATCTCCAGACCCTCTTTTTCGGCGATTATCTCAAACATCTTCTTTGCCTGATTTCTCGCAAGCTCGTTCTGTGGGAAGAAGAACATACCAACGGCATAGTCTCTCTCCTCGCCAAGCGTGATTCCAAGCTCAGCGGCGGCGATCTTCTTGAAGAATTTATGTGAGATCTGAAGCAGGATACCTACTCCGTCACCTGTTTTGCCCTCTGCGTCCTTACCAGCACGATGCTCAAGCGTTTCAACGATAGTCAGCGCATTTGCAACAGTATCGTGACTCTTTTTGCCCTTAATGTTCACAACAGCACCTATTCCGCAGTTATCATGCTCGAATTTCGGTGAATACAGGCTTTTTACATTAGTCATATCCTCCATGCGTTCCATTTTTATCACCCTTTCCTGCCAAACTGTAAAAAAATTATAGCTTATCGTTCAGCAACGTATGTTATTTCACGGCTCATAGCCGATTTTTAGCTGTTTTTAACAAAAAATTTGCAGGAAGAAATTAAAATCCTGCAATCCTGCATAAGCGCAAACAAACTCAAAGCGTGGTTTTTCGCACAAATGCAAGAAAATAGCCTTTTGCCGTCTTTTTTGACGGCTTAATCATTATAACACACATTACAGCAAAATGCAAGAGCGAATGATAAAACTTGCATAAATTCATTATTAATTTTTAGTTAATCGGTATACATATATAACTTATGATTTCATATCACTTCCCTAGGTAAACCTTGCAAACTAACGTAACAACGCTCTTTTCAGCTTATTTACAGCCATTTTCAGCGGAGAATCGTACTCTTTGTAAAAATGCTGATAATCCTTAGAATTGTTCCAGTCACCACCCCATTTCCAGCCATGACGCCTGAAAATGCAATAGCAAAGGTCTGTTCTGTCAATCTTGTGATCAAAAGCCTTGTCACGGTCTGCATACTCTGTAGCATTGGCAGGCATGACCTTATTCCCCACTATATAAGGATTTATAAGAGGGTTTATGTCTATCGCCCTGCCGTAGCTGTGAGCCGAGATAGTGTTGGTACCAGCCACCACCCTATAGTTGAAGGCAGAGGAATTGTTATCCGCCATTGACCTTTCATCATCAGCGTCATACTCGTCCACGAGCCTGATTTTTTCTATCTCATAACCGCCCTCGAAAAGCTCATAGAAGATATCCAGAACCTCCTGCGCAAGTTTTCTCGCCACGATAAGCTCCCCAGACTGCACCTTATGCTCAAAGTCATAATATCTCACACGCAGATAGGCAAGGTCGCCCAGCTTCACATGGGGATTTTCCTTATAGGAAACGCCTTTGATACGCTCTATCACCTCGTTTGGAAGCTCCTCAGCCGTAAAGCCCTCTCTGTATAATATCTTTTCCATAAAAAACACTCCTTACAAAAAGCGGTCAAGGCATGATACCTTGACCGTCCTTATTATTTATCCGCAGACTTGTAGTACATAACAACAGGTGTACCGTAAGGCACGTTGTCATAAACATATTTGGCGTCGTCATAGCTCATATTTATACAACCGTGAGAGCCGTTGTATTTGTATATCTCACCGCCGAAATATCCGCCTCGCCACGTTGAATCGTGAAGACCTATTCCGCAGAGAGAAACGTTGTTCCAGAAGTTGCACTTTGTATCCCACTCGTCGCCGTCGGCATTTGTGTCTTTCATACGCTTGTTGGTCTCCTTTGACCACAGCTTATAAACACCAGGGAGAGTTGTTCTCGCCTCAGATGTGGTCTGACCTGAAACTATATAGGTATCGAGCTTTTTCTTGCCCTTTTCATAATACCACAAGTGCTGGTCGGTAAGGTCTATCTCAATATAAGTGTCGCCTATATCATCGTCCTTGCTTCTCGCAGACTCTACGCCTGTAAAGTCAAAATAACCGGTACTGTAATAGATAGGGTCTACCTTGTCAACGCTCTCGCCCTTTTCAAGCATATCCACAAGATCGTCACAAGTCTTTTCCTGATCTATCCACCAGCCGTATTTAGCATCGGAGCTTGTCGGCACGATTATGTCGCCCTGCAAAGTGGCGTGGAATTTTCTCTTAGTATTATATGTATCATACTTCTTTGCGAGCTTTTCCACATACTCCATGGCTTTCTTTCTGTCCACAGTGTAGCTTCCGTCATCTTTGAGCTTTATCATCTTCATAAGCTCCTCGCCCGTGAGAGTTTCTGTGGTGTAGTCAAAATCGTATGTGACAGAAAGCTGGAAAACATCATTTCGTTTCTTGCAATCGTCCTCAAGGTCTGCGCTCTTCACCTCCGGAAGAGAATAACAACCTGTGTCCTTGTCAAGCTCAACGCTAAGCTCACCTGTCGCCACGCTTTGCGTAACATAAGCTTCAAGCTTTTTCATATCGGTTATCTTGTTTCCCTGCACCTCAGGGGTGATAACATAAGCCGTCTTATCCTCGTTAAGGCCAAGCTTTGCGTCGGCAGTTTCAACATCGCCCCAGTTTGCTTTCTCCACAAGCTTCTGAAGCTTCTCAACATCAAATGTGATGTCCTCATTAAAGCTATAGATGGAGTTCTGTATAAATCCAGAGAACCATGTTTTTCTGTTCACGCTGTCATAGATCTTCTGAAGCTCGTCCTTGCCGCTTAGTCTGTAATCAAAATCAGCCGTCTTGAAAACAACAGGCGTGCCGTCGATAGTTTTGACCGTAAGCTCATAAGGCATATCGTTCACCCCGAGCAGATCGCAAGCCTGTTCAAATGTCTTTCCGCCCACGTCAACGCCATTCACTGTTGTGCCGCTCAGAAATCTGTTGCTATAGTAAGCTCTTCCAATGAAATATCCTCCGCCTACAACTATTATGATAGCCGCTGCCGCAGTGCCGCAGATAATGCCGATATTGTTGCGCTTTTTCTTTCTTTTCTTATTCTTTGACGAACCTTTGACAGAGCTGTTTTTCTTCACTGATGTCGCAGGCTTTTTCGTTATCTTTGTGGAATTTTCCGTCATCAATTATCCTCCTGTACAAAATGACGTTCGGCATATGCCGACAATGTATCAAGAATAATTATATCATGCTTTTTTCCTTTTGTCTATAGGATAGGCTGAAAAATTTGTCACAAAAAGAGTGCCGGATATTCTTATTTAATGTACAAATAAACGTACTGCAAAAAAACTACACGCAAACACAGTAAAAAAATATCGGGCAGATAACTCCACCCGATACAATATCAGTCTTTTATATACTTGTTCTTGACCTCGCTGTAGGTCTTGCAGAAGCGGTCATGGGAGATATACGCTCCCCAGCTCATGTTATCGTCCACCTGAGGGTCCATAACATATACCTGACCGTTTATCGTTACCTCCACCCACATATGATAGCCGTAACCGCCTGCCGCCATAGCGGTCTTGCCGTCAACGGTCTTTGCGTCAAAGCCTATGTAATTGAGCATTGCGGCGTAAACGTAAGAATATTCTGTACAAGTGCCGTAACCGTCCTCAAGAACAGCCTTGACAGGATTTGCCCAGCCGCCGTAATCGTAGACTGTGTTCTTTATAATATAATCGTAGCAAGCCACAGCCTTTTCGTAGTTTGTCATATCATCTGATATTATCTTATGGAGATATTTCAGAAGTATCTTTTCTTCCTTTGCGCTGAGCGTCGCCTTTGGATCAAGCACTGCAGAATTAAGTCGCTGTGCAGGGGTCTTGCCGTTGTCGACAACAGGCGCAGTGGTTGTAGTTGTAACAGGCTTTTTAGTTGTTGTCACCTTAGTGGTGGTGGTCTTTTTCTTGGTAGTAGTCACCGCAGGCGTTGTGGTCGTAACAGGGGCAGTTGTTGTCTTTGCAGTGGTAGTAGTTTTTGCAGTAGTAGTTTTCACTGTTGTAGTCTTTTTTGTAGCCTTTGAGGCAACAGTATCGCTGTCAGTAGTGCTGACAGGGGCGGAAGTAACAGCAGAAACCTTTGTTTCAGACTTTGAAGCCTGCTGAGTTTTCTTTGTCACAAGGCTTACTGATATGCTAAGCTTTGTGTCAGCGGAAGTCACGCTCTGCACTGCGGTCACTGACGCTGGCTTCTGTGATATTACAGAGGTCGTTACGCTCTCTGATCTCAAAGCTGTTTCAGAAGCTGGCTTTGTTGCCTTTGTTGTTTCGCTTTTTGCAGTTTTTACAGCCTTAACAGCCTCGGTCTGAGAATTTTTCGCAGTTTCCTTGACGGCTGATGTTGTAAGAACAGTTGTGATATCCCCGATCTGCTCAGATGTTTCCTTGTCAGAAACAACAGAAATGACCTTTGCATTTTCAGGCGGCATGACCGCACATGGCTGAATAACGTTTTTATCAAGTGTCGCAAAAGTCACAGCAGATACTGTCACAACTCCGCAGGCAGAAAGCACAGCCACACAGCGGGATATCCCCGACTTCAAATAACCCAATTCAGAACGCTCCTTTCAAATGTGATAAACTACACCATATTATAATGAATAAGGTTACAAAAGTCAAGGGGCATTGTAATCAAATTGTAATTTTCAAGCCGTTTTTTCGCTTGTTTATGAAGTTTATATGAACATCAAGTTACAACCATTGTACATTTTATATCCAAGGAACTACAATAAGGGTTCTATTTTTATCACTTTTAACAAATTTCGCAAAACTTTTATTAATAATACCGAAAAACGGACACCTGCGTTACAAAAGCCCATATTTTCCACGATATTTTACATATCTATCCACAAAATCACCCACGCAAAAAAAGAACGCAGACACAAGCCAGCGTTCCTTTTTTTGAAGTATATGAAGTATATATGGAGAAAAAAGTATATGTGTAAATTTCATCTTTTTGTCTTTCTCTTATTGTGTTTATATTATACTCCGCCAATGTGACAGTTTTATGATAATGTGCTGAAAACTAATACACAAAAAATAAGTGCAAAAAAACGCCTGCCATACGACAGACGTTTTCTCTTAGTTTAAGTAAATTACTCAGCCTGAGGTGCTCCTACAGGGCAAGTACCTGCGCAAGAACCGCAGTCGATGCACTCGTCAGCGTTAATAGCACACTTACCGTCAGCCTCGGAGATAGCTCCTACTGGACATGCGTCCATGCAAGCGCCGCAGCCGATGCACTCATCACTAATCTTATAAGCCATTTTCACAGACCTCCTTGCATAAATTCTACAAGTATCATATCAAATACTATACTTATATAATAACACATTTTCTGAAAAAATCAAGAGGTTTTCGGCATTTCATAAAAATTTCACATAGATTTTAAGTGATTTTTCGGTTAGTATTCACTAATCAGCTAGATGCTTGCCAATTCCTGCTGTGAGATAAGTGCAAATCCTGCTTCACTCAAAGCTTCCAGAGCGGCTGTAACGTTCTCTACTCTAAGGATAAGATAAGCCGTGTTTTCCTTAGTGTTTATGAATGCAGAATACATATACTCAACGCTGATGTTGTCATTGTAGAGAGCTTTCATTGCTTCTGAAAGTCCGCCTGGGCGGTCATTTATCTCCACTGCAAGCACCTGAGTGGTGGTAACGGAAAAGCCCTCTGTTTTCAAGGCTGAAACTGCTTTTTCAAAATCGTCAACGATAAGTCTGAGAATACCGAAATCCTTTGTGTCAGCAAGCGACATTGCACGGATATTCACATCATTATCCCCAAGTATTTTTGTAACGGCAGACAATCTGCCAGGTCTGTTTTCAATAAAAACCGAAAGCTGTTTTACTGTCATAAAATTACCCCCTGTCTTTTAGACAAGCTTTCTCTTGTCGATAACTCTTACTGCCTTGCCCTCAGAACGCGGAATGCTCTTTGGCTCAACAAGTCTTATCTTCGCCTTGATGCCAAGGATATTATGGATATCGTTGGATATCTTCTTTTCAAGATCCTCGATAGACTTGACAGTATCAGAGAACATATCGTCATTAAGCTCGACTCTTATCTCGAAAGTATCAGAATTGTTCACCCTGTCAACGACTATCTGATAGTTAGGGCTTGCCTTTGATATCTTAAGAAGCACTGACTCTATCTGCGATGGGAACACGTTTACGCCCTTAATGATGAGCATATCGTCGCTTCTGCCCATTGGCTTGCACATTTTGACGAGAGTTCTGCCACATGAGCATTTCTCTCTTGTAAGAATACAAATATCTCTTGTTCTGTATCTCAGCAGAGGGAAAGCTTCCTTTGTGATACTTGTGAATACAAGCTCGCCCTTTGAGCCTTCAGGAAGCACCTCTCCTGTGTCAGGGTCGATTATCTCTGCGATAAAGTTGTCCTCATTGATGTGCATACCGGACTGTGCTTCGCACTCGAAAGCTACGCCGGGACCGCTTGTTTCTGTCAGACCATAGATATCGTAAGCCTTGATACCAAGAAGACTCTCTATCTCGTGACGCATTTCATCCGTCCAAGGCTCAGCACCGAAGATACCAGCTTTAAGTGTAAGCTCCTCTGGCTTTATGCCCATTTCCTTTACAGTTTCGCCTATATAAGCGGCATATGACGGAGTACAGCACAGGATAGTAGAACCGAGATCCTGCATGAACTGTATCTGTCTTTCTGTGTTTCCTGATGACATTGGCAGAGTAAGACAGCCCACCTTATGAGAGCCGCCGTTAAGACCTGCTCCGCCTGTAAAAAGTCCATAGCCATATGCAACGTGGCAAACGTCGTCTTTTGTTCCGCCTGCGGCAACTATAGCTCTTGCACAGCAATTTTCCCAAAGGTCGATATCATGCTGAGTGTAGAAAGCCACAACTCTCTTGCCTGTGGTTCCGCTTGTGGAATGTATTCTCACGCACTCTGAAAGCGGCTTTGCAAGCAGACCGTAAGGATAAGCCTCACGCAGATCAGCCTTTGAAAGGAACGGCAGCTTGTGCAGGTCCTCAATGCCGTGGATATCATCAGGCGTTACACCCTTTTCTTCCATAAGCTTCTTGTAGTATGGCACATTGTCCCAGACGTGCTTGACCTGCTTGACAAGTCTTTCGCTCTGGAGCTTTTTCATGTCCTCGTGCGCCATGCACTCGATCTCTTCGTTCCAATATTTTCCCATCGGAACACACCTCCTGTTAAAATGGTTTCGGTCATATTACTCGGGTATCAACTTTGCACAAGTATCATACGCCGTACATTTCTTCAAGCATCTTAATGCCTGTTTTCGTTTTGAACACCTTGTCACGGAAGCTTTTTATGCTCTCTTTGGAAAGGCTGTCCTCGAAAGCGTTCACAAGGAAATCTGCTTCCAAGAGTATCTGCCAGTCAAGCCCCTGGGCGCCCTCATAGGTGTGATGATGTGCGATAAGAAAGCACACCCTGTCTATGATATCCTCATCAAAGTCAAGCTCTGTGAGCATTTTCCGTGCAGGCTCAGGACCTAACTGTTCCTGAAGCTTTCCGCCGCATTGACCCTTGCCGTATCTCTCCTCCGCAGGCTTTATGCCTATATCATGCACCACCGACGCAACGTCAAGACAGTACATAGCGCGGATATCAAGCCCCTCTGCCCTGCCGATAACACGGGCAAAGGTATGCACCTTTATAAAATGCTGTATACGCTTAGGGTCGCCGCTGAAAAACTCGGTCATTTTTATGATAAGACCGCTTATCTCATCCATTATTTTACCTCTCTGCCGAGAGCGAACGCCTTTTTATTCAGTTCAAGGAACTTTGCAGGAACACAGTTTTCAAGAGCCTTCTGCCAAACGTCCTCGTCAAAAGCCATTTTAGTTGACACAACACCCATGAGAACAACGTTTGAAGCCTTTGCAGTACCAGCCTGCTCCGCAAGTGCCAGTGCGTCAACAGCGATAACGTCAACGCCCTCTGCTTTAAGCTTGCCTATGATATCCTCAGGATAAACAGCCGCACCTGTGATAACAGGCATTGGGTCTATCTGCTGAGTTGAAGTGATGATATGTCCGCCCTTCTTGAGATATGAAACATATCTTGCGGCTTCAAGCTGTTCAAAGCTGATGATGATATCAGCTTCGCCTTTTTCAACTACAGGCGAGCATACCTCGCTGCCGTACTTAACGTATGTAACAACAGAGCCGCCACGCTGGCTCATTCCGTGTACCTCGCTGACCTTGACATCAAAGCCCTGTGAGAGAAGCACGTTTCCTATTATTCTTGACGCAAGCAGTGAACCCTGTCCGCCTACGCCCACTATCATAATTGATCTTGTTTTCATTATTTACACCTCGAAATATATGTTATCATTAGTCGCATATCGCACCCAGCTTACACATTTCCTTGCATATGCCGCAGCCTACGCACTGTGTATGGTCGATAACGCACTTGCCGTCATGGATAGATATAGCAGGACAGCCTATCTTCAGGCACTGCTTACAGCCAACGCACTTATCTTTGTTTACCTTGAGCGGTGGATTGTGCTTTACATATTTAAGAAGTGCGCATGGACGTCTTGAAATAATAACGCTTGGTTCTTCCTTGGCAAGCTCTTCCTTGATAACAGCCTCTGTTTCAGCCATGTGATATGGGTCAACGACTCTTACGCTCTTGATACCAAGTGAATGGCAGAGCATTTCAAGGTCAACGGCATAAGCAGGGTCGCCCTTAAGGTTTTTACCAGTTGTAGGGTTCTGCTGATGACCCGTCATACCTGTGATAGAGTTATCGAGAATGATAACAGTTGAATTTGTGGAGTTATATGCAACGTTCACAAGACCTGTCATACCGCTGTGCATGAATGTAGAGTCACCGATAACGGCAACAGACTTCTTCTCAGCCTCTGCACCTCTTGCCTTGTTAAATCCGTGAAGTCCGCTGATAGAAGCACCCATGCAGATAGTTGAATCCATAGCACAAAGCGGTGCTGTTGCGCCGAGAGTGTAACAGCCGATATCGCCTGATACCATAACGCCCAGCTTATGCAGGCAATAGAACAGACCTCTGTGAGGACATCCCGGACACATAACAGGAGGTCTTACAGGCACGTTATCCTCAAATGTGATATACTCATTCTTCTCGCCAAGTATCTTTTCGGCAACGATAGTCTGTGATATCTCACCCATAAGGCTGAAAAGCTCCTTGCCGATAACGTTCACACCGTTCTTCTTGCAGTGTGTTTCGATAACATCGTCAAGCTCCTCGATCACATAGACCTTTTCGCACTTTGCGGCAAAGTCCTTTATTATCTGAATTGGCATTGGATTTACGATACCGAGTTTGAGATATGAAGCCTTGTCGCCCAGTGCTTCCTTTGCATACTGATATGAGATACCGCTTGTGATAACTCCTATCTTTGTATCGTTCATCTCTACCTTATTGAGCGGTGAAGTTTCGGCATAATCAGCGATAGCCTTCATTCTTGCCTCAACAACAGGGTGACGGCGGATAGCGTTACCAGGCATCATAACATATTTCTGGATATTCTTTTCATATGGGATATTCTCCCTTTCCTCTCTCTCGCAAAGCTCAACGGCTGACTGAGAGTGAGAAACTCTGGTGGACAGTCTTACGATAACAGGAACATCGAACTTTTCTGAAAGCTCGAAAGCAGCCTTAGCAAACTCCTTGCACTCTCCTGAATCGGAAGGCTCTATCATCATTGTCTTAGAAGCGATAGCATGGTGACGTGAATCCTGCTCGTTCTGTGACGAGTGCATACCAGGGTCATCGGCGACAGCTATTACCATACCTGCCGTTACGCCTGTGTAGCCTGCTGTGTAAAGAGGGTCAGCGGCAACGTTAAGACCAACGTGCTTCATTCCGCAGAAGCTTCTTGCACCGCCTATAGAAGCGCCAAGAGCCACTTCCATTGCCACTTTTTCATTAGGCGCCCACTCAGCATATACCTCGTCATATTTTGCAACAGCTTCTGTTATCTCAGTTGACGGAGTACCAGGGTAAGATGATACAACCTTACAGCCTGCCTCATACAGACCTCTTGCAAACGCCTCGTTTCCAAGCATTAGTTTTTTCATACAATAAATCTTTCCTTTCACTGCACCGACCATTTTTTCGTGGTCGGTAGAAATAAACAATAATTAAAATAGATACAAGTAATTATACCACAAATTTCACCAAAATGCAACAACTTTTTTGATTTAAAGCACCAATAGAGTGTTATAAAAAGTTTGCTTACAGCAATTTTGTCAGTTTGCATAAAATATCAAGGGAGCTTCTGTGCAAAAATTCACCTATAGGCACACATACACGCACACATGAAACGTGCAGCGCACGTTTTGAGCAACAAAAAATAGATTGCCGACAGGCGATACAAGAGTGTTGCAAAAGGCTTAAACAAGCGGGACGTCGAGGGCGCCGTCCCCTACAATCAACGTAAATACGCTGTTTGTATGTAGGGGCGAACAGTGTTCGCCCGTTGATTTGACATTTTTGCAATAAAATAAATCGCCGCCAGGCGATACCATAATTCCTCATTCCTCACTCCTCATTCCTCATTCTTACCTCCTCACTTGTTAAAAAAATTGTACTTGAAAAAAGAGCATAAATGTTGTATAATAACAAAGTATACTTATATTTACGTTCGGAGGATATACATAATGAAAAAATACACACTTGACGAGGTCTACACAGCCGATATGACAGCGTTTCAGAGAGAAAGATATAACAGAGTTGCAGATGAATTTGAAAAGCTTTTCGGTGAAAAGCCAACTGCTTTCTTCTCAGCTCCAGGCAGAACTGAGGTAGGCGGCAACCACACCGACCACAACTTCGGCTGTGTTCTTGCAGCAGGCGTTTCACTCGACGTTATTGCCGCTGTCGCTCCTGACAACGAAGAGAACGTTATTACAATAAAGTCCGAGGGCTTCCCAATGGACACTGTGAACGTTGATGACGACACTATCTACGAAGAGCAGAAAAACACATCTGCGGCACTTATAAGAGGTATGTCCGCAGGCTTTAAGAATAATGGTCACAATGTCGGAGGCTTCAAGGCTTATGCTACTTCAAACGTGCTCAAAGGCTCTGGACTTTCTTCATCTGCGGCTTATGAAGTGCTTATCGGAACTATCCTCAACGGTCTTTACAACGAGGGCGAGGTTTCTGCTGTGGAAATAGCTCAGATAGCTCAGTTTGCGGAAAATGTATATTTTGGCAAGCCGTCAGGTCTTATGGACCAAATGGCTTCATCAGTAGGCGGATTTATCACTATCGACTTTGCTGACGAAAAGCACCCTGTTATCGACTCTGTAAAGTTCGATTTCACAAAAAGCGGTCACGCACTGTGTATCGTTGACACAAAGGGCAACCATGCCGACCTCACCCCTGAGTATGCGGCTATCCCTGCGGAAATGAAGTCTGTTGCGGCTTTCTTTGGAAAAAAGGTGCTGAGAGAGATAACAAAGGAACAGCTTCTTGAAAACATCTGTGCCGTTAGAGAAAAGTGCAGTGACAGAGCTGTGCTTAGAGCGCTCCACTTCTTTGACGATAACGAGAGAGTTGGCAAGGAAGCTTCCGCACTTTCAGATGGCGACTTTGACGCTTTCCTTAGCCTTATCAATGAATCAGGCGATTCATCATTCAAATATCTTCAGAACATCTATGCTTCTTCTGCCCCAAACGAGCAGGGTCTTTCACTTGCTTTGTATCTTGCAAAGCAGGCTCTTGGCGGTGAGGGTGCTTGCAGAGTACACGGCGGTGGCTTTGCAGGAACTATCCAAGCGTTCGTACCTGAAAAGAAGCTTGAAGCTTTCAAGGCTGAAATGGAGAGAGTATTCGGCGAAGGCTCATGCTATGTGCTGTCCATAAGACCTGTTGGCGGCGTGCAGATCGACCTTTAATATAGGAGTTGTCATGAAAAATCCATTTGCAGGCTTGAAGAAAAAGCAGGTGAAGTTGAAGTTTTCCACCTGCGGAGAGATAATGATAGACGGACTTCCCTTTGCTTTCGGAGTGGAGAGTGCAGGAAAAGCGTCAGACAAAGGACTTTGCGTTTCGATATCTGGTGAAGCTGTCAATGACGGACGTGTTACCTTTTCAAACCTTGAATACTACGAAAACCATGGCGGAAAGATAACCCTTGTGAAACACGGCTTTTCACTTGTCACCAAAAAGGACGGCAAGAAAATTTATCAGGCGAAGTTTACCAAAATACCTATCACCGAAAAGGACACCTCAGTGCTTTTCAGAAAGCTCACCGAGGAAGAGGTCGTTCAACGGCTCAACTGCGAGATAGCTTTTAAGGTGACCCCTCATTTCAACGGTGAGGACACACCCGAAGTCATGCTCACAGTTTATCCTTATGAAAATATGCTCACAGGGTCGGCTGTGCAGTGGCTAAAGGTCACGTCTGACAAGGACTATTTTCTGCACAAATATTCCAATAAATAACAGGAGAGTTTATCCCATATGAGAATGAGAAGAAAGAAAAATCTCGAGGCACGTCTTGAAGCCTGCGGAGATTATATTTTATATCTTGACCGTGACGAGAAGAATTTTCAGGACAAATCAAACAAACAGCTTATTGACTTTGAGAAGATATTCGGAAACAGCAATCCCCTTGTGCTGGAGATAGGCTGTGGAAAGGGTCAGTTTGCAAGAGAGATAGCAAAGAGAAATCCTGACAAGAATTTCCTTGCAGTAGAAAAAAGCAGTAACGTTATAGTTGACGCCGCACAAATGGCTATAGACGAGGGCATACCGAACCTGAGATTTGCAAGGGGCGAGGCTGAATATCTGGATTGCTTTATCCCTGAAAAGTCAGTGGAGTGTATCTACCTTAACTTTAGCTGTCCGTATCCTAAAAATACATATTCACGTCATAGGCTCACATACCGAGCTTTTCTTGAAATATACAGACGTATTCTTGTGGACAAAGGCGAGATATACCAAAAGACCGACAATATGCACTTCTTTGAGTTCTCCTTGGAGGAGTTCTCTGCGGCAAATTACGGACTTAAAAACATTTCTCTCGACCTTCACAACAGTGGCTTCGAGGGCAATATCGTAACGGAATATGAGAAGAAATTCTCAGACATGGGTATGCCTATCTACAGATTGGAGGCGTTCGTAAAATAATGAGCGAGCAGATAAATCCAGTTGTCAGCGAGGAAGATATGGGTGCTGACGGCAAGCTTCGCAAATGGCCAACAGGCAGAAAAGTCAAGTGGATAATTTGGATAGTCATTATTCTTGCAGTAGCACTCGGCTTCTGGCATCAGCACTATATGCGCTCCGACAGCCAGATAAAAGCCGTTTTCGATGACAATAAGGCTAACTTTCAGACCACTGCGGAATTTATGATAGAAAGCATTTCATGCGAAAAGCCGACACTGCCAAAGGGCAAATGCTCCATTAAATCGCTCACTGAAAACAATGCCTGCAAGTCTGTAAAGAAAGAGCTTGAGGAGCTTGAGCGCAGGAACGTTACATACATCGACAGCGACGGCTTGACAGTGAAATTTTATACCATTTATGACCATTACTATATTTACAGCTCACCCATAAGCTCATCAGGAGGCGAGGATAACCTCGGTGACGGGTGGTCATATGTTAAAACAAGCAAAAGCTGATTTTTTATGGACGAAAAAATTATTTTTCGTCCATTTTTTCTTTAAACAAAAAAGAACGACCTGCATTGCAAGTCGTTCTCTTTTTATGCAATAATATTTATATGCAAATTAGTTGTTGATGAGCTTCTCGTCATCATTGTTCCAGCTGTAGAGCTTTCTGATCTCCTTACCAACCTTCTCAGAAGGATGCTCAGCGTGGAGCTTTCTCATAGCCTTGAAGTGTACCTGTGAACCAGCGTCAGACATATCAAGGAGGAAGTCCTTAGCAAATGTACCGTCCTGAATGTCAGACAGAACCTTCTTCATAGCCTTCTTAGTGTCCTCAGTAACGATCTTTGGACCTGTGATGTAGTCGCCGTACTCAGCTGTGTTAGAGATAGAATATCTCATGCCCTCGAAGCCTGACTGATAGATAAGGTCAACGATGAGCTTCATCTCATGGATACACTCAAAGTATGCGTTTCTTGGGTCATAACCAGCTTCACAAAGTGTTTCAAAACCAGCCTGCATCAGTGCACAAACACCACCGCAGAGAACAGCCTGCTCACCGAAGAGGTCTGTTTCTGTTTCTGTTCTGAATGTTGTCTCAAGAACACCTGCTCTTGCTCCGCCGATACCAAGTGCATATGCAAGTCCGATATCCTGTGCGTTGCCTGTTGCGTCCTGCTCAACTGCGATAAGGCAAGGTGTACCCTTACCAGCCTGATACTCAGAACGTACTGTGTGACCAGGAGCCTTAGGTGCGATCATGATAACATTGACATTCTTTGGTGGTACGATGCAGCCAAAGTGAATGTTAAAGCCGTGTGCGAATGCAAGAGTCTTACCCTCTGTGAGGTATGGCTCGATAGATTTCTTATAAAGTGCAGCCTGCTTCTCATCAGGAATAAGGATCATGATGATGTCAGATGTCTTTGCAGCTTCCTCAGTTGTCATAACTGTAAGACCCTGCTGCTCAGCCTTTGCCCAGCTCTTAGAACCTTCGTAAAGACCTACTACTACGTCAACACCGCTCTCCTTAAGGTTGAGTGCATGAGCGTGACCCTGTGAACCGTAACCGATAATGGCAACTCTCTTACCCTTGAGTACGTTAATGTCGCAATCCTGCTGATAGAATATTCTTGCCTGTGCCATTGTTAATTCCTCCAAATTCAGAAATTTAAGATTTATTTTATGTAGCCTTTCGGCTATATAATCAAAGTTTATTTGCCTGCATTGAATGTGTCAGAGCCTTTCTCTATTGCGATAGTGCCTGTTCTTACCATTTCGATTATTCCGTAAGGTGCTATGACCTCCTCAAATCTGCAAAGGTGAGCGTAAGTGTCGCAAAGCTCCAATGTCATTGTCGTAAGCGTTATATCCATGACCTTAGCCCCTGTGATATCCGCAATAGTCATTATCTCACTGCGTCTGTTTGCGACCGCAGACACCTTGACTATCATAAGTTCTCTTGCGAGATACTCATTAGCCTCAAATGTCTTTACCTTGATGACCTCTATAAGCTTATTGAGCTGTTTCTCGATCTGCTCAACTGTATGCTCGTCACCGTCAGCAACTATCGTTATTCTTGAAACGTCAGGGTCATGAGTTGGACCTACTGCAAGGCTCTCGATATTGAACCCACGTCTTGAAAACAGTCCGGAAATTCTTGATAGAACACCGCTGTGGTTTTCTACAAGAACTGAGATCGTATGTTTCATAAATCAACCTCCATAAGGAAACCTTTCCTTGTTTATTTATTATATCAGCTTATTATTAAAATTTTTTGAACGCAAACGCTATATACTGTAAACGCTACAGATAGTTAAAATATTGGCCTTATAATGTTGGCATATCCTTATCCACAACGACTTCAACAAGGCAAATGCCTTTATGTTCAGCAAGCATCTCGACGCCCTTTTCCATGGTCGCATCGTCATAAACTCTCATTGCAGGTATGCCATAAGCTTCTGCAAGCTTAATAAAGTCAGGAGAGCCGTCAAGAAAAACTGCTGTCTGTCTGTCATGATAGCCGTTTGTCTGAAGCTCTCTTACCATGCCAAGGCGGTTGTTTGTCATTACTACCACCTTTATATCAACACCGAACTGAACGGCTGTTGCAAGCTCCATGAACGACATCTGAAAAGCTCCGTCACCGCATATAGCAACTGTTGCTCTGCTGTTGTCAGCCATTTTTGCACCTATTGCCGCAGGCACAGAATAGCCCATCGTACCCATGCCGCCTGAGGTAAGAAGTCTGCCCTCTTTGCGGAACTTATATTCAGTGCAGGTCCATATCTGATTTTGTCCAACGTCCGCCACAACAGTAACATTGGCAGGCATTTTCTTTGCAAGCCTGTCGATAAACACCCTCGGATTAACAGTACCCTTTGCAGGCTCAACATACTTTCTCTCGCCCCCAAGGGTCTTGATGTGAGCTATCCACTCATCGTGCTTCATAGGCTTTGCAAGCTCCGTCATTTGCTGTAAAACAAGCTTTGCGTCACCAACGAGAGGCAGGTCAGCACCGATATTCTTGCCTATCTCCGCAGGGTCGATATCTATATGTATTATCTTAGTAGTTTTCTCCAGAGCCAAAGGTGTTTTAACGGCTCTGTCGCCAACTCTTGCACCCACAAGGAACAGCACGTCGCACTCGTTCACAGCGGCGTTTGCCATTTTAACACCGTGAGTTCCTATCATGCCGCAGAAAAGCTGGTCGTCATCAGGAAAAACAGAAATGCCCATCATAGTTGTGATAACAGGTATCTGCATAAGGTCGGCAAGCTCTCTTATCTCGTTCTCAGCGTGAGCGGCAAAAACACCTCCGCCAATACAGATAAGCGGTTTCTCAGCCTCTTCCAACGCCGCCATTACACGCCTTACCTGAACGTAGTTGCCCTTTGTGGTAGGCTTATAGCTTCTTATCTCGCACTTTTCAGGGTACTCAAAGTCGATAACAGACTTCTGAACGTCCATAGGGATATCTATAAGCACAGGACCCGGTCTGCCAGTGCCTGCGATATAGAAAGCTTCCTTGAAAACTCTCGCAGTGTCCTCAGGGTCTTTGAGAAGATAGCTGTGCTTAACGAACGGCTCAGCCGAGCCTGTAATGTCAGCCTCCTGAAAAACGTCAGAGCCTATCTGGTCGGTATTCACCTGACCTGTTATGCACACGATAGGTATAGAATCCGCATAAGCGGTAGCAATAGCAGTAATAAGATTAGTTGCACCCGGACCCGATGTAGCGATACAGACCGCAGGCTTACCTGAAATTCGTGCATAGCCGTTAGCCGCATGACCACCGTTAGCTTCCTGTCTCACAAGCACCTGCCTGATGTCGTTTTCAGCATCCAGCAAAGCGTCATAGAAAGGACAGATAGCAGCTCCGGGATAGCCAAAGACGACTTTTACGTTCTCAGCTTTCAAACATTCAACCATAGCCTGACTTACAGTCATCTTCATAATAAAGTCGCCTCCATAAAAAATTTTCTGTATAAATTATCATATAAAGTGATAAAACATACAAATCTGTGATTTATTATACCATATTTATAAGATTTCGTCAAGTATCGTTAGCATACGAAGGAATATTTATGTGTTCAGTTGTCAATGATAGGTGACACATCTTCTCAAAAAATAATGTTAAGTAAC